>Ga0209614_1000018_pt1 | contig 130679 bp, 138 predicted proteins | sample BlaSprsedimmetaG_FD_185484 | JGI IMG/M metagenome (GOLD analysis project Ga0209614, IMG submission 185484) | Hot spring sediment bacterial and archeal communities from California, USA to study Microbial Dark Matter (Phase II) - Blank Spring... ... | reverse complement strand
GTTAACAGTACGCAAAGTTCACCCCGCTTAGCGATAGCTTTCTTAAAAATTCAGTGAATCTGAAACGAAATGACAAAATAATCCTTATAATCGCCTATTTTCCTGCATTGCTATCGTTTTTACATAGATTGTTCATATTGTGGGGGGGTTATTCGCTATCCTCATAGGTGATACCGAGCAAATTAAAGGTGCCGGCCACGATCCCGAGGTGGCCGATGGGCAGGATGGATTCATCGTCGAATCTATCTGTTAGGGGCAGATTTGTGGTTTTATATTGATAGTACAAGGATCTTTTGGTCGAAATTAGGGAGAGGGATTATTTTACTGTGAATTGTGAGGTCTATGAATAGTTCACGCCTTAAATTACGTGAAAGCCTCTTTGATGAGGAAAGATTCCATCTTCTGACAATGCATTCACCCCATGATAAGCTATGTCTTTTTTTACCGGTTTTGGGACTTATATATAAATTGATACTGGCGTTGGGATCGGGCTGAGTGTATTTATCGGAGGATCTCATGCTCACCTCGTTAAAATGGGATGTAATGTTAATATTGGGTCCAAAGCGACAATTGCTGCACTTTATTAAAGCATTTGTCGTATTAATTAAAAAAAACTTAAATTCATTGAAGGGTATGTAAAAAAAAGTATCCATTTCTTGGATACGGAGCAATGACTCTGCCTGGAATTACGTTAGGTGAGGGATCAATTGTAGCAGCTGGAGCAATTGTAATGTATTATATTCTTCCAAGTTTGTGTTTTAAAGGTTTCCCGGGACGTAATGTCAAATATTGTAAGGATAGGATAAAAAACCTTGAAATACTACCAAATTCATTGAAATAATAGAGAATTTTAAATCTGGAGCTCAAATTTCCGAAGAACAAAGAGGCAAAAGATGAGAAGATCCCTTTCATATTATGCTCTTTTTTATGTCGTATCATTGATATTCATGCGAGGAAGCGGTATTTTGGCCAAAATTTTTATGGCACGAGTGATAACACCCTACGAGTATGGCATAATTACCATGATTGTAATCTCCCTTCCTGGCATTCTGCAATTAGTTACTAATTTCTGCTTTTTTGATATTCTTGGCCACGCGACAGAAGGAAAAAAGTACTTCAGTTTCACATTGATATACGGGATTTTTTCCGTATCTTGCATTTCATTGGTTTTATACCTTTTTCAAGTTCCGCTATTTAATTTTTTAAATTTACCCGCAGATTCAGCAAATTTTCTCTTAATGGTGCTAATTCTAGTTCTCTTTTCTGTCACAATCAGTGGTAGCTTGATTGGAATTCTTAGAGGGATGAAAAAACACTCGGCCGCTGCCTCCCTATCACTAGCTCCAAGTGTTTTAAGACTGTTAATTATATTCATCGCAATATACATATTTAGTATTTCTGATGTGAATATGATTCTCATCATTTTTGCAATTCCAGCTTTCCTTGTGCTTTGTGCAATTCTATTAATTAAATGGGATGAAATAATATCATCACTGAATTCAATTAACCTTCCATCAAAAGAAATTTTAATGTTTGGATTCGCGATATTTATCGTCAATTCTTGGGGAACACTAGGCCAACACATAAATCGAATAGTGATAAGCCACAATCTCGGTATCGAATGGCAGGGGTATTTTGATGTATCATTGACATTAGCGGCATTATTGACCTTTTTTTCTTCAGCGCTTTATAATATATCTATACCGGAATCGACTGGGGCGACGGACAAAAAGGACATATTCTCGAAAAAAGGAGGTCTAGGGGATATTGGCAGATTATTTCTTTCAATGAGCTTTTTATTTGTTCTCGTAATTTATTTTTATTCTGAACAAATTATCGAGATATTATTTTCTGCGGATTATGCACCATCCGGAGATTATTTAATAATAATTGTAATTGGGTACGTATTTTTATATGTTCAACAATTTATTGCTTTCACAAATATTTCCCTATCTGAACGAACATCGAACAAATTTGTTACAATAATATTGCTGAGTTTAATTGTTTATCCGTTTTTCACCCATTATATGATGGAATATTTTGGTTTTATGGGAGCATACGCATCATCGACAATTATTATCATCGCCTATACATTTACAACGTATATTTATGCAAAAGAAAAATTTCCAATGATTTTGCTTTTACAAGGATTTGAAAAATTGGTTCTATCAATAATTATTACATTTTTCATCATATATTTATTCAAACCACCGTTTGTATTTGGAAGTATATTCTTGTCTACAATATATGTGGCATCACTTTTTATTTTAAGATATTTGGACAAAGATATATTTGCTGAGATTATGGGCAAAAAGGACATCGATACATAATAATCTAAATGAATTGGAGATTCTGGTCAAACTGAGTCTCTGCACCTTTGGTTGAGTGGCGAAAAAACAGTCATTTTGTTTCTCGTTGAGGAGGTGTCTGCAGAGCCGCGAAATAGGCTGAATGGTGATTTAATTGTCTTTTATAGATGTGAATTCATTAAGCATACTGGTACTTTTTTCCGAACCCTTATTAAACAATAAATCAATTACGCTCATATAAGGTTCGAACCCAGGCCATCTTTGTGAGTATTGTTTGGATTCAAAAACAAAATATTTCAAGTCGATCCCTGAATCTGAAAATCTTTTTTCTTCTGTGTATCCTTTTGCTCCCATGCCAGATATATATGTTTTACAATTCAATTTTGATAAGATATCAATAATCAATTCTGTCTTTCGGAGATCAAAATCCAAATCCATTTCGCTGGATCGGATTATTTTCGGACGAATGTTTAATTCGTTTGCTATATGCTTTATTATATATTCGTTAATTTCTTGTAATTTGTTAAATTTCATTCGCATGTAAAGATTCTCAAAGAAGTCACTGTTTTCATAGAAATATTCTGATTTGCTATAATTAGCAAGAATTGAATGCCAATGCTTTTTCAACCATGAGTCATCATCAGGAAGCTTGATGCCATTAATTCGAGTTCCATAATATTTTCTTTCGACAGGTATCGTAATCCAATTCCATCCGTTTTTGACTCGAATTTTATTTCTATTTATAATACCGTTTTTTGGGTATTCTACATTATCCAGCAAAACAAAAACATCGCATAAATTCATTTTGCAGAAATATCCAATCCAAGGTAAATAATTTGGTTGATGAATTGCAACTCTCATCTTAATCACACATTAACCTTTTGTATATTGCCAACGACTTATGGCAATTATGTTTGACTGATCGTTGATTAACTACTAGCCAACATGCTACCAATGATTTGGTCGAATAAATTTTTTCCTCTATTGTTGTTTCTTCATTCCATTTTTTGTGATGTAGTTGGGGGTCCTTCTATTGAGATTCTATGAGGTTTGATCAATTTTGACAAAAGATCCACATCAGAGATGTTTGGCTTTCTACCCATATTCATGGGGGAGATAGTCTGAATTGCTCAATTCCGTCGATATTTCCTATCACTGTTTTTTCTTGTGTAGACGATCGACATGAGATAGCTATTATCACTGAACACTGGAGAATTGTAACCTCAGCTTTTGTCTGTATAATCCATAGATCCAAACCACACTATCCTCAGCGTTCCAGTTAATCTTCTCAAAGATTATCCATAATCTCACATCAGCAGATTGCACAAGTATGAGGTAAAATGATAGAACAAATTCTTGCGTCGAATGGAACATTTGGTAACATCTTCGAGGCCTTACTGTCCAAAAGGGTGCAAAAAATCCATTGTGAAGCGATTACTGGAGAAAATATCTTACTGCAATAGGGTTCAGGTGATGCTGGCACTTCCGGAGAGAAAAGCCAAAGAACTTGGATATAAATGAGAATATCGCCAAATTCAACGGGATCCATTTTGAATGTATCCTGTCAGGACAATTTATTGATTCTGTTCCCTGACCCAGAAGTGTACGCTTTCAGTGCTGCCGCTGTCGGCCTTCAGATCAAGTCTTACTTGGAGCGGAAGACTAGCATTGATAGGGAGTGCGATTATCGCTTGGCCTTCAAAGGTCTCGCCCTCTCTCATTTCAAATACTTCGGTGTGATAGAGCGTAGTGCCTAAATAAAACTCCAATGTATATGCCGTATTTCCATGTTCATAGCTGGTTAGCCCATAGGTAAATACAACATTCCCATTATCGATTGTGTATGGGGAAGGATCATCTGCGAGATATAGTGCTGTATATGGCTCATCAGCGAACATGAAGAATAAAGCGACAGTAACCACTCCAAGTACGACAGCAACAATTACAGCGGTCCTGAATATTCGATACATATCTCCATCGCAATCGTTCTCTATCATTTAGTTACCGAACAAAGTTGGTTCTTAAGTATATAAAATCCCATCCGTTTTTCAACGTGGGTATAAATCCCGAAGAACCGTAATTGATTTCGTTCGTCTTCATTATTGTCTACACATGAAAAATCGGCAATAAATTACATGAAGTGTCTCTCAATCTGCCACCCTTTGCCGATCACAATTTCTTTGAATAAATTATCAAATGTCATAGGCCATCCGTTAATAGATACCTGCAACGATGATATGGTCAACATTTTTGGTACCATCGTGCTCTTTGGCTTTGGAAAGAGATTCTAACGTTTATATTTGGCATTCAACTCTCTAAATCGACAATTTGGAGAGAAGCCTTCGCAATTGCTTTGTATTCGCCTCCGGAGCTATCGGCCAATGTATGTTATCGACACATCAGTGAGTGATTCATAGATTGATATAATCTCACGTTCGCGCCGCTATTCAAGGAAAACTCTATTAGTACCAAGGAATAAAATGTTTACTGTTGAAATAATGGACATTGTCGCCACGATTTTTGGATTACTTCAAGCAGTTGCAGGGTTCATTCTTGTTCTTTTTATCCCCGGCTATGCCCTAGGCTGGGCGCTTTACCCGAGAAGAGAGGATCTCACTTTTATGGGACGGATGGCCATATCCCTTATCCTTAGCCTGAGCGCGGTGATCCTCATGGCTCTTTTTATTGATTTGGTGCTTGGTATTGACACTACTACATCACATATTGTGTTATCTCTTATCGTGCTCACCGGGCTTGCTGTGTTTGTCTGGAAATTGGAGATTCTCTATCTTGGATGGGTTGTTGAACAGCAATCTGTTGAAAGGGCGACAAAATACCAGAATATCTTTACGGGACGGATAGCGCGACTGAGTCCGACTCTTTTTGAACAAAAGCAAAAGGTGCAACGCCTTTTCATACTTTTAATGAAAGACTACAAAGAACGATAAGTCGAATGCCCTGATTAGATCAAAAGGGCTTCTAGAAGGACGGCATCTAGTGAACATGACGAGGATCTCCCGGGATCTTGGACTCATGATTACTGTAACCCTCGCCAGGCACCCCCGGGATCGCGATCTCGATCTGTCCATAGCTTGGTGTTCGTTGATCTGATCATGTATTTCGGCCTTGACGGCAGTGGTGTGAAGGTCTTTTCCCTGCGTTCCTGCGTGAGCAATGAGTGCTACAGAACCCATTTCTGCTCGATATAGGCATAGGTCGACGAATATTCGGCATGTGCTTATCGGGGATCGGAAGAGGGTCTGAGTTCGACCGCAGCCTGTTAGATCTCTTATACCAGCGCGATCCAGATGGTGTGCGTGCTTGGTGTTCTGAGATTGTCGTCGGTATATAATGCCGGATCAGCCACATGATAAATATTATTAGGTGATTTCGGGTTCTCGGTGAGTGCTTTGATGATAGTCCTGAGGGTCTCTTTGTCGGATTCGTTTCCGTGACGGTCTGGAGGAAGAGCGGCACCCCGTGCTGATTGGCGGCATTGGCGAGGACGAACCGCGTAAGGTTCTATCTTCCGTCTTTGGGATATCCGTTAGTGATCTGGACTTCAATGGTGTTGAAATCGGATTTAAAGTGCCCCATAACGCTGAAGCTGGTAATGTCGAGTTGCATACAGTAAGATCCGAACTCGGTCTCGATGAGGCATTCCACTACGTTCTCGTTGAATAATTCGGTCGGTCCGTAGGCTGCGATGGCATCGAGCATCCTGCCGGGGAGATCGTCATTGAGCTACTTTCGGTTTATCCCGTTTCCGAGCAGGTGTTCTACGGTGATATCATCAAAGAATTCGGGGAAGAGATACACACGGCGCCCGTCGAATCCGAGATCTTTGAGCATCGTGGCCTCGAAGACCAGAGCATGCGAGAGGTTGTGGTGGCGGTTCTTGGGAATGGCTCGGTTCATGACTCCGGTGATACCGAGCGAATCAAAGGTGCCGGGCACTATCCCGAGGTGGCCGATAGGCAGGATGGATTCATCGTCGAATCTATCCATTAGGGGCAGATTTCTGGTTTTAGATTGGTAGTACAAGGATATTTTTGTTGAAATTGGGCGGAGGAATAATTTATTGCGAATTGTCTGATTTATTTGAGGTATTAGTGGATTTGATATTAGACTAAATGGTGTTAGGGGTCGATGTTACCTATCCACATTTTTAAAATTGTTTTATGCGGGTAAAAATCCAATGAAAAATTGCCAGACTAGCAAGACATATCTATATGGCTAAATCCACCTCTCCTCATCGAATTTCTTTGATGAATGAAGTGTCCATGATGTCGACTGAATGAAGGAGGTCCCGAATCTCATCATAGTATATTGTATTTTCCTTCTCCAGTCTATCCAACGCTTCTGATCGGGTCATAATACCCTCCCGAACCATATTCGAATATAGATCGTCTCTTTCCGTCATTTGGAGCGTATTTAAATACATATAATCCCTGATATGACCTACCCGGCAATCAAAGCGCCATGTTGATTGAAATTTTTTGGGATAATCCCAATTCAATTCAGATGAAATCCTGGAAACAACCTCTTTTTCATCCCATGGTATATAATCAAAAAGTTGTATCTTATCTATTTTATATCCTAGTAATTTTGAGCCAGGGCAATATTCATTCGCGAACAAATACCCTTTGATCATAGTGGGAATACATATCGGGTGGAAAAAACCTGGATTCTTTGATATTTCTGCGATTATTCCGACGAATGCTTTTTTAAATTTATTTTTCCGTTCTTCATCATGGGAGACATCGACCAACTCTTTCTTAAACGAGATCTCCTCGAATGGGTTTCCTCCGGAAACAATACACTGGATATCGTATTTTCTTGCCGCTTTTATTATTCCCAGCCACATACTCTTACATCCAATACAAATCATACCCACACTTGCGGCAGAGGGCTTTTTAAACCAAGCAATAACGTTATTTTTAAATGTTTTTCTATGCGCCTGATGTTTATCTCCGATATCTATTAAATCAACATTGAGGATTTTCACAGCATTTTCAATATTCTTTTTTGCCTGCGGATCGGTGAATGGGTTGCAGTAGTTTACAGCCAGTACCGTTAGCCCATAATCTTTGACCGCTTTAAGGAGCACGTAGGTGCTATCTCTTCCACCACTTAACGCAACAATGCAATCATATTTCCCACCTTTCTGTTTGCATGAATCCAACAATGTTATTAATGCTTTTTCTCCTTTGAGAGTCAATTTTTTATGTGTTTTACAATAATTACAGATACCTTGATTATCAAATATAATTCCAGGGGCACTTTTTGGCTCTACACACTTGCTACACCGTTTTATCATTATAATCTCCTGAAATGATTGAATACTGGAGGTAATCAACTGAGAGATCAGTTCTTTCCTAATATAAATATTTACTATCTTACTAATAAATGGATAATTAATTTTGTATGAGCCAAGACAATATAATTAGCAACAAGGAGCAAATTAGTGAACCGGGTAGAACCTAGGCAGCGCATTGCTGATTAAGATGATGTATCTATTTGTATATCCGGGAACGATGTATTAATAAAAAATTTGTCCAATGACATTATTGTGATGGGACGAGGATATCATGGCTCAGAAAATCCAGATACATGTTCTATACCTGCAACTGTGAGCGAGGAATCAGGTTTCGTGGTATTCTCGCAGGATTAAGCTCAATTTCATGAAATGTCTCACGGCAAAGAAGTTCTTCGAGATCGATATATCGGGGCAGAGGCCATAAAACAATTTGGATAGGATACACTAATTACGCAGCATCCATTCACTCATTAATTATAGCGATTTCCTCTATGATCGCTGATGACTCCTCATTCTATGGCGAGGTTAAGATGTTTTTGTTCGTTTTCCGGGGGAGGGTAAAGGGAAAGTGTGGTAAGGGGGCTACGGAAAGGTTTCTCCATTCGAAATATTAGTATTCTCCCGAAATACCAATCCCCATTTTATTGAAAAGGGGCACATGGAAGTTAAGGACGTCTGTGAATTTCAGACTTAGACGCTTCTATATCAGATCAGTAATCAGGTAAGAAGTACTACTGAATTAATTGCCGACAAATCATTGCGTTAATCCACATTAATTGCCTCTCTGACTCGAGGATGTGAAGTTTAATATACCCTACGCAACGGAGATATTTTGATGTTCGGACTCAAGTACTATATAGATATAGTTATGTTACTCATATAGAGTAATTAACATCATAGATAATATTCAAAGGATTGTGATCAATGAACCTAAGGGTACTATGGAAGAGAACTTCGGAATATGTAAAAATAAAAATTGGTCTTGATAAAGGTACCTGCAACAAGATATTTCTCCTGTTTCTGCTGTCAGTCTTAATCGTTTCATTCATTATACCCTCACTGTCTTTCGGACGACTTTTTGGCACTGATGAATACACGCACCTCTATCACAGCAGCATCATGTACTCGTCAGATTCGCTCGCAGAATTTTACCAGGTCGTCGGCGGGATGACATCAAATCCTGAGGACCCGAATGCACCTTATACATATCCTTTCGCAACGTGGTTATTCGCTGGGATAATAGCTAAAATCACAGGGCTCGACCCGCATACTGCATCTTTTCTATTCGCTATGATATTCCCTGGTGTCGTGCTTGTCACATTCTATAATTTCGCGGGTTTATTTTTAAAGAATACAAGCCAGAAACTGCTATCTCTTTTTTTTCTGTTGTCTATGCCATACATAACCATGAGCGTCACCGGTTTCAGGCCGATGGTGTTTGTCTTGCCGTTTTTGTTTTTATTGCTTTATAGTGCAATGAAAGACACAATAGGCTGGAAATCAATTTCCCTTATGCTAATGAGTGTTTTTATTGTGACAATCACGCATACGGGCACCTTTCTCTTTTTACTGTCCTTCTCCATCGTCTTTCTCTTTCTTTACAGTCTATTTTGGGGGAAATTTTCAAAATCAATGTATATTTTATCCGGGAGCATGTTGTTTGTATATGTAATTGCCGTTTCTGTCTTTCCTTTTATACACCCTCAGTATATAGACAAAGCAACAATGTTTCTTAGCCCCAGTGATTTGATGGCGTCGAGTTTTAATCTTTTTTTCGCGGATGAACTGATCCAGATTTTATACACACACCTGTTCGTAGAGGTTGATTTTTCATATGCCATTCTCTGGTCGGCATTGATATATGCACTTTCCTTACTCTTCATCTTTATTCATAGAAGAATCGTGAAGCATAAAGCTTCCATTGGGGGTTTTTACCATATTGCCGTGCTTCCTACAGGTCTCTCACATGGTCTGGTATCAATGCCCATATGGTTGGGTCCTATCCAAGTGCTCCTCTCATGCATCGGATTTTTTCGCCTTGATGCAAAAGGAAAGTGCTTTACGGTTGCTGCATTGCTGGTTGCAATCTTTCCTGAATTGCAGCGGAGCTTGGAAGATATAACCATCGCCACAGGGTCTTTGAGAAATATATATTATCTCATCATCATCATCCCAATTTTAGCTGTCCTTGGAATAGATACCCTAGTATCTTGGCTCAATGCATCCAGAGTGAAAGACTCGAGAAAAGGCGCGTGTGTCCTTCAAGTGATATTCATTTTACTTTTCTTGTCTTTTATCATTATACCTGCGATAGGCAACTGCTATTACCAGCCAAAAGTTTCTGGGGATGATTATGTTGTCGATGGTATGAAGTGGCTAAGCGGCATTGGAAGATCTAATGAGGGAGTTGTTGGATATGGATTACGAATGACACCGATCTTCACTCAAAAAGATACGGTATATAGCCTGAGCGCCGGCACCGAAACGAGGAATTATCGGGATTTATTGAGGAACATACTGTTTGATGGTAGCGAAAAAGCAGCTTATGAGTTGAAAAATAAATACAATATAAAATACATCCTCAGCTCAGAAAAAATTGCTGCGAATCTCGGCGGATCTCAAACGCAGATGCGTGCAGATACGAATACCGCGATGGACCGCATCTACTCTAGCAAGGATTTTGTGATATATAGCAGTTTCACTCGAGCTAGGGAGATTGATGATGACATGTACATTAGCGACGATATAGTGATAAAACAGAGCGGATCTGATTATATCATCATATCTGAAAGTTATAAACTATTACTGAGTGCAAACTCGCCTCAAATCAATTATATCGGAACAGATCGGATAAACTACCTCAAAAATGGGTTTACACAAGATACATTAACAATAAATTTAGACGGGGAGCGTTCAGTTTTTATCCTAGGAGATTTGAACTTCGCTATAGAAATTAAGGACAATAGGATCATTTACACAAGTAATCTAACCAATCTAAATTCTGATTTTATTGGAACAATTAAAATAACTTACTCCTTTTATACCGATACAATACAGCGTGAATATTTTGTTGCCAATGATCAATTGAAGGACACGAAGAGCATGGTGTTATCTTCAGATGTCCGTTTCTTCAGCCCCACAGATGGGTTTGTCCTTTTTAACGACGGTAAGCGGATTGCGAAAAATATTTACCCATCAGAAGATGGGTCTTGGCTTGATGAAAAGTTCAATGGTATTTATTTAGATAATGGTGATTCCGGGATTTATCTCGAATACTGCCCAACCATTCCCTATCCGATGGATCTTTATTACTCGGGTTCTACGGTATACGATAATTATGCTTTGCTCCTGCTCAGGCAGACCACGACGTTAAAACCCGGTACTTCATGTACGAGTGTCCAATACATTACAATAGGTGAAGAATCTACTGCACGAAGCAGGGTTGAACGCCAGCGAAGCGTCGAACTATATCCTTATCCTTATGGGATTATCCCGATGGGTATCATTGATGAACTCTCTGGTCCATTGGGGTATGAATTACCGGTAGTCAAAGCACTTCTCGAGGTACAGGCCTCATATTTTATCGCCGATAGTATTAACCCCCCTGTACGCGGAATTTTCTATGATGAGGGATTGAGGCACCCTCAGATGGCGATCTATCAAGGAAAGACGACAGATCTTGTTCTGCTCCCAGCATCATACCCGCCGAGTACGTCGCTGTCCCGGGAGGATCCTGACGTTCTATTTGCGAATTGGAGGGCTGTTATCAATAGCGTTGCCAAGAATGATGACATTGCTCTCTTTGTCTTCAGTACCGCAGACATTGAAAACCCCGAATATGCCGGGATGTTTAGCGATCTCATTGACTACGCCCGAAGGAGCGGGTTGGCAATAACGACGCCGGAAACCATTGCAGATCATTACCGAAAGCTGCAGAAGGTTTCATTTGTTGCATCTCAGGAGATTGATAGTGTATTAATTAATGTTACGAACAGCAATCCCGAATATATGTCCGGTGTGACTTTCAAAGTCATTATGCCAATGCTAGAGGAAGGTAATTATCAGGTCGCGGGGGGCAATATTGAGAGGACAAAGAATTCAGGCGACTCCGTCATTATCTATGCATCTGTTAACCTAGCTCCTCATCAAACACAAACAATTAACATTGAGCCGGCTATCCAGAGAAAGGAGTTCGTAATTGACGTACCGGAATATATTATTGAGAATGAGGTGTCGATAACTGTCAGAGGATACGATGATAAACCGATCAGTAACGCCTACGTTATTGTTGAAGGTTCATCCATCCGTTTCAAAACGGATGAAGATGGCATCTTACAGATAGAATTGCCTCGTGGCATCTACATGGTCACTATTGAAAAGGCAGGATATTTTACGCAGACCTTCGCAATAGAAGTGAGGGGCAGGATCTATACCCTCCATCACATCATATGCGATGTTCTCTGACCTCCAAGCTAACTTCTCTACTTGAAGGGGTTATAATATCAGAGACGATGTGCAAAGGAGGGTATAAATTGAATCCCAGATATTCTGGCAGTTACTTTAAGGAATACAAGGATAATTTCCTGCATATTGATCGCTTCAATGTTCATAATCTGATTATTTGTGAGACAAATCTTCTCTCCCGTTAAGTTCAAGTAGGAACCCTTCAACAGTCTATCTTTTCAGCAAATCGTTATCCTTCAAAGTTCGGATGAGTCTTATTAGATTATCAAAAAGGCGAGCTGATGAACAAGGAAGTGTGCTCATTCTGCTGGAAATTCTGCCCGCGTATCCTGACATACTATCACTTCTGATCCAGATAAATACCTACGACCCGTGATCCACTCCTCATTGATATCCATCAGAATGGCCCTGCCAGCCTGAAGAGTGAGTTGGCATTCAAAAATGCCCCTATTTGTCCGGGATCTTCGTTTCAGTTCCTTGCTGATAATTTCCAGCATATTCATGGTTCGAATTCTCCTCCCGTGCTCCTACGGAGCACTTCGATAGTTCAGCAATCCGGGGATGAATCGTTCAACCGTGTCGGCAGCTCTGGGGAATCCCCTGATCTCAAGTTCATCGGCTCATTCCTGGAGTCTCCGATGATCGGCGAGAGATTCCTTGATGAGTTGAGCGACCTCTTTATGGAATTTCCTGGGGATTTTGCGGAGAACCGCGCGAATAAAGTGGTAGCGTAACGAATTTTCTGTAAAAATGAATTGACCCTGAATCCCACCTAGATTTGGCAAAAGGAGAACCAGGGTCCTGGATTCCTTAGCATTTATCCAAGATTATCTTTCCGACAACGAGCAGGGCATGCTGAACCTCATCACATGGTTACTTGAATCCGGTGATGGTGCTGGAGGCATTCCAGCAGGCTGGAGAGGGGCAATAAGAGCGAACTGATGCGAGGAAGGCTCACCGGAACGGCTACAAGGACGTTCTCTAAAGACCCGACACGGCGAAACTGTCCTGAAGAAACCACAATTGCGTGGAGTCCCCTTCGAGACAGAGGTCTTCGGGCGGTATGCCCAGGTGGAGAAGGATCTCGTGAATGCTATCGCAGAATCCTACCTGCAAGGTGTCTCGACCCGGAAGGTCCTGGATATCGTTCAGCATCTCGGGATCGAACAACTCTCCCCCGCCTCTGTCTCCCGGATGGCGAAAGACCTCGATGACCATGTTCAGGAGTTCCTGAATCGGCCGATCGAACAGGAGATTCCCTACCTGTTCGTGGATGCATCCTACTACAAGGTGAGAGAGGGAGCACGGTACATCACCAAAGCTCTCCTGGTGACAGCCGGCGTCAGGGACGACGGCTTCCGGGAGATCCTGGGAGCCAGAATCACCGACTGCGAGAATGAAGAGTTCTGGGCAGGGGTATTCGAAGATCTCAAGGAACGAGGACTCACCAGCGTCCAGCGGATCATATCCGATGGTCATTCCGGCATCCAGAAGGCGGCGGAGGCCGCCTTTCTTGGGGCATCCTGGCAGCAGGATCTTGCCGATGACCTGAACACACGCGGTTACCGCATAGCAGCCAATGCCATCGCGAGGTTCCTTCCGGGGCTCATGAGTTATACCGCGTTTCCGAAACAGCACCGAAAACGAATCCGAACCAAGAATCTGATGGAACGGGTCAACCGGGAAATGAAGCGGAGAACAAAGGTTGTAGGGGCATTTCCCAATGAAGAGTCACTCCTCGGGTTGGCTGGTTCGATCCTGATGGATATCAACGAGGAGTGGGTCACCGGCAGAAGGTATTTGACGATGGAGAAGGAATGATCAAACAAGGAAACACGGCTCAACGATTTTACAGCAAATCTGAAATGTTACCAAAGAAGATATTATTCTTATATAAATTTATATTTCATCGATCAATCCCAAATAATAATAGTTAATCTTGGATGCATCGCCAACATCAACATATCCATTTCCATTGAAATCAGCATTGAGATCTTCTTCGTATAGGCTTGCTGCCATATATGCAACAAGCATGACATCACCAATGTCGATCACACCGTTGTCATTGAGATCTCCTTTAAGCCCCTCCTGTGAGGTTGTGGAGGTGACGATCACGAAGTTGTGTTCGCTCAGATCTGTGGTGATAACAATGCCGTTGCCGTCCTGCGCCCAGGCATCGTAGGGTGTACCGTCACGTAATACCTTGGTTGCCGTGCCGGTTTCGGCAATATTGATTTCGCCGTTCCCACTGCCGGTAATTGAACATGCAATCTCGTCGTCCTGTTGCTGCATGGAGAATGCCTTGGTGTTTTCCGACAGACTAATCCACTGGACGCCGTTCTTCGAAAGCACAGTACCGTCAAGCAGGGTGACAGCTGTGCCATCGGCATCGGTCCTGATGAAGATCGTCTCTGCGTCTGTTGTGTAGCCCCCGAAGGAAGAGGTGCCACTCCCTGAATATATAATGTCCTCAGACTCCGGTCCGGTGATAGTGATGGTCGAGCCGGTGCCTATGGTGGCGATTTCGTTGGCCTGCCATTCAGCGTCGCTCGTGTAGCGAGGCAGGAGGGCAGTCACGCGGTAGTGGTCGGTTGCAGCTGCGGTGCTCCGGCACGAGAGAACCGGCAGGAAAACTTCATTCTTACTACCGTAACCCGCGATACGGGTGACGTGCTTGGTAATCAGCACATCGGTGGCGGGTGCGGTGAAGAGTTGGAGTTCAACCCTCTGACCGTAGGGATTGGTGGTTTCCCATTGGATATCCCCTGTCACGGTGTTGGTGGTGGTCTCTTCTTTGTAGGGGAGGCCATTCCACGCAATTTCAATGCCACCCACGGTCAGATCTCCATTGACATGTCCGACATCGGCTTCATCACTCCCAGTGGAAGGAGTGATAGAGAGACTTGTCGGGCGGAAGATGGAGCGGTAGATCCACGGTTCACTACCTTCAAACCGGTCGATCACAACAAAGTATTCTTTGTTGGGGAAAAGTACGATTCGGTTGTAGTTAATTGGTGATGTAAGTGTTTGTGGAGTATGCCATATTGAACCAATCACCTTGGTAGCTGTAGCACTCGCCGACATCATTTCCATCCATTCGGTCTCAAGGATAGCGTCAACGGAAACGGGAGTAGTAAGCCCAGCAGCATTACCCTTGAAGAAACCCCGAGCTGTGCTATCCGACCATGGTGCAACGCTGAAAGGAACTCTTGGATTTTCGACTGCGACTGTATTGTGGAAGATGTCATACATCCCATAATACTTGTCAAGCACATACTTTTCCTCACCGCCGTCAGCGAGCAAGAGGTCGCCGTGGCTGTAATACTCGAAAGAGAGCTGGTCGTGGTGGGCTGTGTCACGGTTGCTCCGTGTGTCAACATTGAAGGTGATGATTGATAGCCAGCTCGCGTCCTTTGTCCACTTGTTGCGGAAGATCTGATAGACAGCATCTATATTCAGCACGCTGGTGTAATCGGATGGCGGTGCAAGAGGTATGCTGCTCGTGTCTTCGACGGTCAGATAGTCAAGATAGTAGGGCGATGTAACTAAATCACGAGAGTATTGAAGTTCGGTTGCAGTGGTGGCAGATTTATGTTGCCATAATACCGTTCCCTTTTCAGAATCAGGCAGCAGATTGACAATACCGTTCAGATAACCGACCCTTACGTTACCATAAGTACAATAATTATTTTGATAGTTATTTGGAAGCGACTCCCAAACCTCTGAAGTGAACGCCCGCTTTGCCACTGGGTAATCGAGGAAAATGCTGTGACCATACACATTGCTATATGATTGGAACCAGAGTACGAAATTTTCATTCACATATGATTTATATCCCCCGAGAAGATGCTTTCCGGAAACCTCATCAAATCCGAACGAAAAGAGCGATCGGTGGTGGTTGTGTAGCAGGTCGTCTTCGAACAGGTAATCTGTGCCGCACTTCAGCCACTCTTGTGGATTGCCCGCAAGATCGATGTTATTTGGGTTGGTGTAATCGGCAAGCACCAGGGAGGCGGTTGCCACATTTGGATATGCTTGTCCGTGGAAATCGGCAAATGTCACGTATGCTAAGTTTGTACCGTCCTCGTTCAGGTCGCGGTATCCTCGATCAATATAGGCGGCGAGCTTGTCCCGAATGCGGCCATCGGTCGCGGCAGCGAGTGTTGGTTGGATACAGTCATAGGCTATAGCGTAATTTGGAATGGCTTGCATCCGATCGAACCTACTTCCTTCGCTTACGGTGGAAACACCGATATTTTCAAGAGCTTCGAGTGCTTTGGTAGCGTATTGCTGCTCTCCAGTAATTTGATACATCAGACCTAGATCACGAGCATAACCAGCCCGATATAAAAGCCGATTGTATGGCGAATCTGTCCACATGGGATTAGAAAAATCGCGCGTAAGCCCTGTATTGGCATTCGTTCTAATTGCACCCTCCCATCCGCTCCATGGCTGGGAGGTGCGGTACTGGTAACCCGGTGTCTCTTCAATGGAATCGAAGAGTAGCATTGGGTGGGTCATTGCAGCGGCAGAGGTTGGGAATATGAATATCGCGAGAATGGCGCCAGTCACGAGCAAACCCATTTTCGCTGTTCCGAGCCGCGGAACCCTATGTGATACTATATTTTGTGGTTGCATGGTCACTACCTCTAAATGGAAAGCCAGGGGACTATTAAGATGATGGTTTGGCGGGGGAATGGCTGCTAACAGACTGTTCGGGGCCACGCATCCGTCTTTTGCAGGCATCGTCCGGTCTGGAAGCGTTTGTAGGGGATACTGCGCCCTGGATATTATTCAACAGAATGTCATATTATTATATAATGGTTGCGCTTACTGATTAACAATAATAATAATCCATAACATGTGGTGTTTTATTAATCATATTGTCCATCCCTGTCCTATTCGAACTCGCAGCGTTCGTGCTTTTGCCAGAGGGATTGCAATAGGTTTAAATTTGTGCGCTTACAGACTAGAATAAGGCATGACCACCATCGATGCGTTTATCAACTCGCTCAATTTCATGTTCCTCGCCTTTTTCATCGTCCCCTTTTCGTTCATCTTCTTCGCCATGCCGTACGTGATTGGAAAGATGGGAGAAAAGGGGTACGTCGCAAAGGACATGTACAAAAGCACCCGTCCTGAGGTAGCCATCAACGGTGGCCTGGTAATTCTCCTGGTGGCGATGTTTTCGCTCTCCATTATATCGCTCTTCTATAGCAGTTACATCGCCCCTGTCAACTACGCGATCGTCATGGTGGTGGCTCTCTTCGGGCTCTTCGGCATTCTTGATGATATCATCGACATCGGCAGACCGGCAAAGCTTGTTCTGCTCTACTACTGCTCCTATACGCTCATTCCCTTTATTGGCATCACGACAGTGCATCTCCCCTTCATCGGCGTTGTTGATTTCGATATCATCTATCTGCAGCTTATCGTTCCCACCTATATCCCGGTGGTCGCCAATCTCGTGAATATGCATTCTGGCTTCAACGGTCTTGCACCTGGACTGTCGCTCATCGTGCTTGCTACCCTCATGGCAAAAAGCCTGATCTACGGCGATATCTTGAATGTCCTCTTTATTGTATCCCTGACCGGGGCGGTTGCGGGATACTGGTGGTTTGAAAAATATCCTGCACGCATCTTTTGGGGAAATATCGGGGCCTTATCGGTCGGTGCTGCCATCGGTGCGGTTATAGTCCTCGAAGGGTTTATCGTGAGCGGATTTATCATGCTCATCCCCCACACGGTCAATTTCCTGATGTATGTGTACTGGCGCCTCCGCACCAGTGTCTATCCGATTGCCAAATTCGGCAGGGTACGGGATGACGGCACGCTCGAGGTGCCAAACCCGCTCACGCTCAAATGGGTATTGCCCTATTACTTCCGGCTCACCGAGCAGGAGTCGACGATTGCGATGTACGCGGTGACCGCGCTATTCTGCGCTATCGGGTTTATGGTGCCCGGATGAGGGACACATGCTACTAATGGTGATTTAATTCAATCGTCATGTTTTAAGGGTGAAGAATGACCGGTAAAACGATACTCATTATAAGTCCTCACACGGACGACGGTGAACTGGGCTGCGGCGGGTCGATTGCCCGGTTTGTTGAGGAGGGCAACAACGTGATATATGCAGCGCTCTCCGCCTGTGAAAAGTCCATACCCTGCCATTATCCGCAAGATATACTTCGCCGCGAAGTGAAGCGAGCGACCGCAGTACTTGGCTTAAATGAACCCATCCTGTATGACTTCGAGGTGCGAGAGTTCCCCCGATTACGCCAGGAGATCCTCGATACCCTCATCAGTCTTAGAAATGAGGTTCGTCCGGATATTGTTTTCACGCCCTCATCCTACGATACGCACCAGGACCACCATACGACCCGGGAAGAGACGCTGAGGGCTTTTAAACAATGCACCATCCTCGGGTACGAACAGCCGTGGAATAACATCACGTTTTACACCTCGGCGTTCATTGCGCTCCAAGATCGGCATCTTGACAAAAAGATTCAGGCCCTGAAGTGCTACGAGACCCAGAAGGATCGCAGCTACTTGAGCGACGACTTTATCCGCGGTCTGGCCCTTACCCGTGGAACACAGATCGAGAACAAATATGCCGAGGCATTCGAGGTGATCAAATGGGTGATCCGGTAAAGAAAAGTCGAGTGCTTATAGATGTTGGCCATCCGGCCCAAGTGCACTTTTTCCGGCATATGGCGGAAAACCTGCAGGCCGCAGGGCATACGGTGCTGTTCACCGCCCGGAATAAGGAGGTCACGATTGATCTTCTTGAGGCCTTTCAACTTCCCTACGAGCTCAGGGGTGAGCTCTATGAAGGGATGGTTGCTAAAGTGTTCGGGATGTTCATTATCGACTACCGGTTATATCGGATAGCCAGACGATTTCGGCCGGATATACTCGTTGGATTTCATAACCCATATATCGCTCACGTGAGCAGGTTGCTAAGAAAACCGTCGATCATTTTCACCGATACGGAAAACGTTCGCATCGCCTCACTGCTGACGTTTCCATTTGCTGATTGTATTTGCACGCCTGCTTGCTTCAAAGAGGCGCTCGATCCTGAAAAGCATCTCACATTCAATGGATATAAGGAACTGGCCTATCTCCACCCCAATTATTTCACCGCTGACCCGGCGGTGCCACTTTCGCTTGGGATTGGCCCGGATGAGCCGTTTATTTTGCTCCGCTTGATTTCCTGGAAGGCGAGCCATGATGTTGACTTACGAGGAATCAAAGCTCCTGAATCGCTCGTCCAAAAACTCGAGCAGTTCGGGAAAGTATTCATCAGTTCTGAGCGTGAGCTGGACCCGAGTCTCTCGGAACGGCGTCTTGTCCTTCCTCCAGAACAGTTTCATTCTCTGATCGCCCACGCTGCGCTCTACATAGGGGAGGGAGGATCGATCGCCACTGAATCGGCCTTGCTGGGCACCCCTGCAATCCATATAGAGGCAGATTCCTCCGGCGAGGCGAGCGGAAATCGGTGCGGGAACTTCATCGAACTGCGCGACCGGTACGACCTCATGTACTTCTATCCGGACGAGATTTCTGCGTGGGAAAAAGCCCTTGAAATCCTCAGTGATTCAGATTCAAAGGCAACATGGGCGAAAAAGCGTGATCGCCTTCTTTCTGAAAAAAGCGACGTGACGGCCTGGATAACCGACCTTATCGCCGGATACCCAGAGAGTGTGCAGAAAGCTCGGCTTTCGAAATGATGCCCATGATCACGTTCTCACCTCGGGATGCGGATCCTGTTCGCCTTGCAGGAATACGCCACTTTTTTACAACATTGGGGATTATGCCCTGTCTTGTCGATGGCGATCCGGGAGCTGTCGCTATCGGATACGGAGAACGGCCCGCGGATGCGCCGGTGCGGATCTCGATAGCATATAATCCTTCTGGGTGTGTGGTACAGGGGGAGCTGTCCGGGGGGGGGTGGTCCCTTCCGTTCTCCGCCGCACTCGATCCTGTGCCAGAAGGCGAGGATGTGCTCGCATGGGTGTTGGTGAATGGTGAACAGCGTCCCTGTATTGTGCGGGAGGGATCGACCTTTACCATAGGGTTCGATCTTTTTGCCGAGACGGGGGCCTGGCTCTGCGACGAGCGGGATCGCCCCATTTTCGGGCCCGACGGGGATCCTGCGATTCCGGTTGTTGATGGGTACGAGGCGCTATTATTCTCCTGCATCCGGCGGGCATTCCACCAGCAGGGATTGCCGTTTGCAGCAAAAGCCCACTGGCCAGAGAACCATACCTCGGCGGTCTGCCTTACTCATGATGTCGATGAGCTGGCAAAGACCTACCAGTGGATCACCCGCCCCCTCCGTTGTGCCCGGCGGGGCGACGGTTCTGGGCTTCTTCGCCAGTTTCAATCGCTACAGGAGAAGATTAGAGGAAAAGATCCGTACTGGACATTTGATGCGATCCGTCAGATGGATGACGAATTACAGATACGCTCGACGTTTTTCTTTCTTGAAGAGTCGATGCCTGCGAGCCTTCTTGATCCCTCCACCTGGAATGCTCTGGGCCGCTGCCGTTCACTCGACACATCAAAGGCACGGGGCCTGATAAAGGATCTTGCACGCGAGGGACACGAGATTGGGCTGCACGGTTCATACCGTTCGTATCTTGACGGTGACCTGCTTTCCCGGGAAAAGGCACATATCGAGGCGATCAACGGCGGGCCGGTGACCGGGATCCGGCAGCACCACCTGAACCTGAAGATCCCCGACACCTGGGAGCTGCAGGCGAGATCGGGATTGACCTATGACACTTCACTTGGCTACAAAGATCGGCCGGGTTTTCGAGGAGGGACCTGCTTTCCTTTCCATCCCGAAACGGCATCCGGGCCTCTGTCGATCCTCGAACTGCCGCTTGCGGTGATGGACATCACGGTACCTGCTGGCCCCGCGGGGTGGGAGATCTGCAGAACTGTTGCGGATCGGGTGACGGCAGCCGGGGGCCTGTTGATGCTCCTCTGGCATCCTGCGATTTACAATCCCCTCGAGTTCGATATGCCGGATGCCGGGGATCTCTGCGCAGATCTAATCCGTTATGCACAGGCAAAGGGAGCATGGGCGGCAACTGCCGGTGAGATCGCCGAATGGTGGGGGCACCGATGCGCAGCTGCGGTCACGTGGACTGTCAATGATAATACCTTGAATCTTTCATATCCCGGCGGTTGCGAAGATATCGCAATTGACATCTGGCTTCCTGAGCAATGTACTACGTTAATTCCCGAAAAGACTCGGATCATTGCCCGGCAGGGGCGATATTTGCGGATTGGAATTAATGCTGAGATTGGATTGCCAAAGAACCTGGAGATTAGATACACATGCAGTTAAAACTGGTTCCTGCTACGGAAAAGGACGAGGAGCTTTGGAATGGCATCGTCGATCAATCCCCACATGGTTCAATCTTTCACCTCTGGCGGTGGCTTGACATCACTGCCCGGCATACCCAGACTACTTTTCATCCCCTGATAGGGCTGGTGGACGAGAAACCCCTTTGCATCGTTCCATTGTTCGTCAAACAGAAAGGCCCGGTGTGCCTTGTTTTTTCACCGCCGCCCCATGCCGCGATTTTCGGCCTCGGGCCGCTGATTGCGGGGTGGGACGACATGCTGCAGGATAAACGCGAATCTGTCTTTGAAGCGTTGATACAGGAAATCGACCGGTATGTCCGCACAGACCTGCGTGCAAGATATGTCTCCATTGCACTCCCGTATGGCTTTGATGATCCCCGTGCATTCAAATGGCTTGGGTATTCGGTCGAACCCGTCTATGATTATGTTAATGATCTCTCAGCTGGTTTTGAGGCAATTATCAAGGTCATGGGCAAGAAATCACGGCAGAACCTTGCACGCGCATCTCGCCGGGGGATGATTGTTGAGGAAGGAGACTGGATAGAGCGGAAAGGATCTTCAACCTGATGGTTGAGCGGTACAAGGAACAGCACAAGACGGTGACGGTGTCCAAAGATTATCTGTTAGAGCTCTATGAAAACTTCCCGGAGAACATTCGAGTCCTCATAGTGCGGCAGGATGACGAGATTGTCACAGGCATGCTGGATCTCGTCTGGAAAAACCATGTTTCAAGCTGGATAGGCAATCCCAAACCACAGGAAAAAATCTCACCGTCTCCCAACGATCTCATTATTTATGAAGCTCTGAAAATCGCCTGTGAGACAGGATGCCATGAATACATCACTATGAGTGCCGCAGGCAATGAGCGATTACACCGTTACTATGCATCGAAGCTCAATCCTGAATTACGGGTGCGCTATGTCGTCCAGCGTGCATCTATTGATATGGAATTGCTGGAGTGGCTCTACAGACAGATGGTAAGGCCGCTTATGTCCGTATTGTATCGTCCGTAATGCCTCTTGGCGAGGAGCACGTTTCGAGCGAAACGTGAACGCTCCGTTCCGGTTGAAATTTTTGTCAATTTGTTTGAATTTCTTTCAACACCTTGGGCCTGGTGCAGATCGGGTGGCGGCCCCCTCGCCGAGGGTGGAGGGCTGACCGCTCCCCTGCTTCTCCTCGATCATTTTGCGCAGTTTGATCAGGTCGAATTTGAGGGAGGAGTTGAGGGGGAATTCGTCGACGAACTCGATGGTGCGGGGGACCTTGTGGGAGGGGAAGGCCGCCGTGCAGGCGGAGAGGATGGCCCTGCGCAGTTCTTCAGTTGATGTATGATGGCGGGCGGCCATTGCCCCCTGGTTGGCAGTGGGATTGGTGGTGGTCCTGGCCCCGGCCATGGTGCTGGCCATTGCCCCCGGGTTGGGGTTGGCCCCGGTCGCTGCTGCCCCGGGCCGGGCCCGGGCCCTGCTGCTGTTGGTGCTGGTGTTGGTGCTGCTGCTGTGGTGGTTGTTGTCCGGGCGGACGATGGCGGCCACCGACTCGCCCATGAGGTCGTCGGCGACGCCGATGACGGCGCAGGCGGAGACGCCGTCGATGCCCATGATGAGGGCCTCGATCTCGTTGGGGGAGATGCGGAAGCCGCCCGATTTGATGATGCTGCTCTTTCGCTCGAGGAAGTAGACGAAGCCGTCCTCGTCGACGGTGGCCAGATCGCCGGTATAGAGCCTGCCGTCGCGGATGGCCTGCGCGGTGGCGTCGGGATCCTTGTAGTAGCCCCGCATGACGCTGTCGCCGGTGACCACGATCTCGCCGGTCTCGCCGGGCCCCACCGGCAGGCCCCGGTCGTCGACGACCTCGAGGTGGACGTCGCCGGGGATGCCTTTCCCGATGGAGCCGAGTTTGTGCCAGAAGTGCTCGGGCGGGAGAAAGGAGCAGCGGGCCGTCGCCTCGGTGAGGCCGTACATGACGTAGAAGGGCTTGCCGGGGAAGGCGTTGCCGATCATCGCCAGGTACTTGTTGACCAGCTGGCCCCCGGCCTGCTGGAAGTAGCGCAGGTGGGGGAACTCCCGGTCGAGGAACGAGGTTTTGTTGGCCAGGATCTGGTAGGTGCTCGGCACGCCCGCAAACCCGGTGCACCGATACTGGTCGATCTCGGTGACGATGGCCCCGGGAAAGACGGAGTTGCCCATCACCATGCTGCCCCCCGCCCGCAGGTGGGTGTGGAGCAGGGAGGTGCCGAAGGTGAAGGAGAAGGGCAGGAGGGCGTAGATGCGGTCGTTTTCGGTGATCTCGAGAAACCGGATGATGGATTCGGTGTTGGCGCGGAGGTTTTTGTGGGAGAGCATGACCCCCTTTTTCGTGCCGGTGCTGCCCGAGGTGAAGAGGACGACGGCCGTCTCGTCGTCATCCATCGGCGCGTCGCAGCGCGCATCGCCGGGCGCGGGCAGATCGAGGACGGCTTCGTCCATGACCGGTGCGGCATCGCCAAACCGCGGGGCATATTTGTTCTGGGCGAGGACGCAGGCGATATCGCACATGTGCAGGATGGCGTCGAGATCGGCGTCGGAGGTGCGCGGCTCGATGACAAGGGCATGGTTGCCGCTTTTGATGATGGCAAGGTACGAGACGATGAAAAAGAGGGTGTTGTCCGAGACCAGCAGGAATTCGTTCTGTGTGCCGAATTGCGCATGCAGCCGTTCGGCACAGGCGTTCACCTTCTGGTAGAGCTCGTCGTGGCGCAGCTCTTCGCGGGTTCCGGCAAGAAAGAGGTCTTCTTTTCGGGCGCTATGTTCAAACAGGTACTCTGCGAAATTCATGGGAGACCCTTTCCGTGTAAGGGTGGCAGTATGAAGTGCGGAGATATATATCTTGGGGTGGGGGCCGCGGGGCCGGGAACGGTTCGGGGATCCGGAGAGAGGTGCAGGTCCGGCAGAGGGAGGATCAGGCGCAGGTGACGCTCCGGCAGGGGGGGTCTTGCGGGAGGCGGCCCCGAAACGTGCCGAAATCAGCACGCTCCTGGCGGCGCGTTCGGCCCCGTGCCCCTGTCGGAGGCGTCCGGTGGCGCCGAGCGGCGTGCCCCCCAACGTCGGCTCCCGCAGAAACCCTCAAATAGTCGAGGGGGGGAGTGGTGCGCATGGACAAGAATTACGGAATGTATCTCGCCTACGTCTTCCAGGCATTGATCGCCCTGAACGCGGTGCATGCCTTCCTCATCGGGGAGTACGCGGCAATGTTTACCGCGATTCTCATGTTCGTCATGACGGTGGTCCCCTACGTGGTTGCGCGGCGGATGCACATCCGGCTCCCCTGGTCCGTCTTCTTCTTGATCGCCCTCGCCCTCTGGTTCCACACCGCGGGCTTCATCCAGGGGTACTATGTCACCTACTACCCGTACTACGACAAGATCGCCCACCTCGTCTCCGGGACGGCGGTGGCCCTGATCGGCTTTCTGGGCGTCATCTTTCTCGACAAATACCTGAAGATGACCCTGCAGCCGGAGTTCATCATCTTTTTTACCATCATCTTCGGCGTGGCGCTCGGGGCCTTCTGGGAGATGTACGAGTTTCTGGTGGACCTCTTCTTCGGCGGCAGCCTTGCGGGGCCCATGCAGAACAGCCTCAACGATACCATGCTCGATATGATGTTCGTCCTCGCCGGATCGATCCTCGTTGCCGTCATGGGGGTGTTCTGGTTCCGCAGCCACCAAAAAGAGGAGATCACCGCGGGGGCGGCGATGTGAGGCGGCCGGTTGCAGGCACCCTGCACGACGATCTCCCGGAGATCCCCCGGGTAATGCCGGAGGGGGGACCGTCTCAGGGTGCATGCCATCGCGGCATGGGAGATCCCGGCGGCCTTTGGAGAATGTTCATTTTGCCCTTTCTGCACTTTTATGCTGATTTTCAACGACCCACTCCACGCCGTTGTTCGGTATCCGAATTCTCTCCCCGATATACGACCACCACGGCCGGTGAGGTCGCGCCGGGCGCCGGTGAAATGCCACCCTGAAAGAGACAATGCAGGAGCGCGAGACAGGTGCGCCTTTGCGATCTCGTTCCCGGGTTCGATCGGGTTCAAGTTGTCAGATAGCTGACAGGTCGCGCCAGGCTGGCTCCTGTCGCGAACTGCTTCATTGAGGGAGAATACCCCACGACATTTATGCAGGGAAGTCTCACCAGTATATCGCGTGGACATCTACATCGATGAATCCGGCGACCTTGGATGTGGCCCAAAAGCGTCTGAATATTTTGTCATCGCCGGGCTCATCGTCAGGGACAGGTTGCCGATCCATCGTTGCTTTAAAAAAATCAGGAGAAACCAGCTCAAAAAGAGCATGAAGAAAATACCCGAATTTAAATATAATAACACAAACGCGGACATAAAACGCCGTGTTTTTCAGTGCCTGGCAACCTGTGATCTGGATATTGTGTTTGCAGTAATACGAAAAAAACAGGTGGATTCGTATCTTCGAGAAAAGAACCAAACTATCTATAACGACCTTGCCGCGTCTCTCATGGATACTATCCTGTCCGATTACCCTCTCTCAGGACCTGTGAACTGTTACATTGACAAGTCACTCTATGGGATTCATCGTGACAACTTCAACGACTATCTCATTGATAAGATAATGGACCGCCGTACAATCAGGCCCGACAGAGAAATGATCTCCATCGTGCACGTCGACTCAGCACAGGAACCCTGCATTCAAGCCGCCGATTTTGTTGCCGGGGCAGTTCACAAACGTTACCGCGAGAATGATGTTCAACACTATCGACTCATTGAACGCAAAACGACCATCGAGCTTGATTATTTCGAAGGTCGTAAGAAATAGAAGTGAACCCTTCCCTACTTCGTCCCACCCACCTTACGGTGGCCTCATCCTTTTCGGGGAGGACTTACTCACTGTAACTACAGTATAGTACGATCGTACATATAATTTTTGTCTCCCGGGGAACCCCGGGTTTTCAACACACCTGCGAAGGCCTCCTGGCGATCGTACCATTCCGGAATAGTTTCCGGGAGGTTTGGAGGCCTCCGGACATCGCCGAGCGGCGCTCGCGGTACCGGGGATCACCAGGAGCGTGCACGCCCGGATATCTGGATGCTCTTTCCTTTTCATTCCTTTGCCGTGGTTCCCACATTCGTGAGTACCTTCATTCCACTTGCCGGTATTGGCAGGTGGATTCCTGCGGTGGTACGTCACGATGATACCAACCCTGCCGAGATCCCGGAAATGCGGAACGATCACGAAGGCCCGCGAGGAGCTGCGGATGGAGGTCAGGGAGTGGACCCCGGGCAGTCTCGTGATCGGGGGCCGTGAGGTGGGCTGCCTCCTCGACGAGGCCACGGTGCGGGTGAACGGTGTGCTGCAGCGCGGGGACCGGGAACCCATCATCGACAGCGCCGGTGCCATGGAAGGTGATGCCCCGATCCCCCTGCACGAGCACTGCCTGTGCCCGGATGCGGTACGGTGACGATGAAGATCCCCGGGAGGAAGGTCCGGGTGACGATCGAACCACCGAAGATACCTCCCTCTGACCGTTCGCACGCGGGCGAGAGGTGCACGCCCTCTCCGGCGGTGTTCATCTCTCACGGGGCTGGAGGAATGACATGGAAATACCGAAAGAACGACAAAAAGACGCGCTCGACGCCATGCAGAAGCTCGACCCGATCGCCGCCGCTCTCCGGGAGCACCGGATTCAGACAGGAAAAGCCCGCCTCATCGAGGCCGGAGCACACAATGAGGGGCTCGCAGCGTGAACGACCTTGAAAGCGCCGCCGAACTGAAAAAGGTGCTTGCTCCGATAATTCGCGAGATTCTCGATGAGAAGATCGCTGCAGGCGATCCCGTCGTCATGGCCCTCATCAACCAGAACTACCATTGTGAAATCGATTGTGCGCGGGACACCGCAGGAGAACCTCGATATCTCATGACATTGAGGAGGATCGTGTGGCATCAATTTCAAAGGAAAAGGTTTTTTTTCAAAATTTGAACGCAAAAATGCCGTGATGATGCTGCGGGTGGGATCCGAACCCACGACCTCCAGATGTCTCAGATCTAGCGCCCCGTTGACAGTCTCAAACCCTATGAGTCTGGCGCCCTCACCAACTAGGCCACCGCAGCCCGAATTGCATAATGAAAAGGAGGGGAATTAAGATAAATCTTGTGATACGGGCGTTTGGGAGCGTGGGCGGAAGGGTGCGGGAGAGGGGAGGTCGCGGGAAGCGGGCGGGAGTGCAGGGGCCCCCCGTTCCTGCCGTGCCCGCAGATCTCCTCCCAACCTTGCTGTCGCGTCGCGTCGCCTGTCCCGCTCCCCGCCCGGTCCGGCGTTCACGGTCCCTGTTTCTGCTGGTAGAGGCTGAGCGCCGCCGTCACCGCCGCAACCTCTTTTCCGTGCCGGAGGGAGGCGGCGAGGGTCTTCATCCGGGCCTCCTCCTCGCGCAGGTAGCGGCTGAGGCTCCGCTGGATGTGCTCTTCCTGCAGGAAATGGGTGTGGGTGTCGCCGGTGATGAAATGGGGGTTATTCATCAAAGCATGGTGCAGGGGGATGGTGGTCGCCACCCCGATGATCACGTACTCGTAGATCGCCCGCCGCATGCGCTCGATCGCCTCCTGCCGGGTCCGCCCCCACGCGCAGAGCTTGGAGATCATGGAATCGTAGTGGGGCGGGATGGTGTAGCCCATGTGGATGCCGGAATCCACCCGGATGCCCGGGCCGCCCGGCGAGCGGTAGCGCACGATCTTGCCCGGGACGGCCTTGAAGTTGTTGAGCGGGTCCTCGGCGTTGATGCGGCACTCGATGGCGTGGCCGTGCAGGCTGATATCCTCCTGCTCGTAGGCGAGATCCTCGCCGGCGGCGATGGCGATCTGGTTGCGCACGATATCCATGCCGGTCACCAGCTCGGTGACGGTGTGCTCCACCTGCAGGCGGGTATTCATCTCCATGAAGTAGTAGTTGCCGTCCGCGTAGAGGAATTCCACGGTGCCCGCGTTGGTGTAGTTGGAGACCTTCGCCACCGTGAGGGCGGACGCCGCCATCCGCTCCCGCAGCTCCGGGGTCATGATCGGGCACGGGGCCTCCTCCACCAGCTTCTGGTGGCGGCGCTGGATCGAGCACTCGCGGTCATAGAGGTGGATGCAATTGCCGGCATGGTCGGCGAGCACCTGGAACTCGATATGGCGGGGTTTGACCAGGTACTTTTCGACAAAAACGGTCGCGTCCCCGAACGCCGACGCCGCGATCCGCATGCCCTTCTCGATCGCCTCCTGCAGGGACGCCTCGTCCTCCACGATCTGCATGCCGATGCCGCCGCCGCCCGCGCTCGCCTTCACGATGACCGGGTAGCCGATCGCGGCGGCGATCGTCTTCGCCTCATCGATGGAGGTGACGCCCTCCGGCGTAAAGGGGAGCACCGGGACCCCGGCCAGCTCCATCATGTGCTTGCTGGCCAGTTTCGAGCCCATCTTTTCGATGGTGTGCCACGACGGGCCGATGAAGACGATTCCCTCCTCGTCGCACCGGCGGGCGAACCGGGAATTTTCCGCCAGGAACCCGTAGCCGGGGTGCACCCCTTCCGCTCCCGATTTCCGGGCGATATCGAGGATGCGGTCCATGTTCAGGTAGCTCGTGGAGGGATGGGCTTGTCCGACACAGAAGGCCTCGTCCGCGTATTTGACGTGGAGGGCGTGTTTGTCGGGGACGGAATAGATCCCCACCGTCTCGATGCCCAGTTCGCGGCAGGCGCGCATCACCCGTATGGCGATCTCCCCGCGGTTGGCGATGAGGATTTTGTCGAAATAGGTCATTCGATCACCAGGAGCACGTCGCCCGGCTGCACCACGTCGCCTGCGTCGACGAAGATCTCCCCGACCTTGCCGTCACGGGGGCTGTGGATGGGGTTTTCCATCTTCATTGCCTCCAGCACGACGAGCGTGTCGCCCTTCTTCACCTCCGCGCCGCGCCGGACGGCGACATTGAGCACCATCCCCTGCATGTTGCTCCTGACGCCGCCCGCGATGTCCTCGCGGGGGATCTTCGAGGTGGTGACCACCGCCGAGGGGACGGTGCTGCCCCCCACCGAGAGGATCCGCACCGAGAAGATCTCCCCGTCGACCTCGACCTCCATCTCCCCGGGGATATCTCCCGTGGCCGCTCTGGCGGGCTCTTTTGAGGGGATCTCCTCGGGTTTCCGGTCGCCCTTTAAAAACGACGGGGCGATCGCAGGGTAGAGGATATAGGTGAGGACGTCCTCCTCCTTCCCGACGAGGCCCGCCTGCTCCGCCTGCGCCTTCATCTTCTCGTACTGCGGCTCCAGCAGGTCCGCTGGGCGCCCCGTATAGGGCGTCTTGTCGCCGATGATCAGGGTGACGATGTGGTCCGGGATCGGTGCGGGGGGCCGCCCGTACAGGCCCCGCACATAGTCCTTGACCTCTTTGGTGACGTTTTTGTAGCGGTCGCCCTCCACGAGCACGTTCAGGACGGCCTGCGTCCCCACGATCTGGCTGGTGGGGGTGACGAGAGGCGGGTAGCCGAGATCTTCCCTGACGCGGGGGATTTCCTGAAGCACCTCCTCCCGCCGGTCGAGGGCGTCCTGCTCTTTTAACTGCGAGACGAGGTTCGAGATCATACCGCCGGGGAGCTGGTAGACGAGCACATCGGAATCCACGCGCTCGGAGATGGGATCGAGAATGCCGCTGTATTTTTCTCGGAGGGCGAGGCAGAAATTGCGTGCCTCGCGCAGGGGCTCGATATCGATGCCCGTATCCCGGGGCGTTCCCCTGAGCGCCGCGATCACGCTCTCCGTTGGGGGCTGCGAGGTTCCGAGGGCGAACGGCGACATCGCCGTGTCAAGGATGTCCACCCCCGCCTCGATCGCCGCCTGGTAGCTCATGGGCGAGACGCCGCTCGTGGAATGGCTGTGCAGGTCGACGAGAATGTCCATCTCCCGCTTGATCCCGCAGACCAGGTCGCGCGCCGCCTCCGGCATGATCAGCCCGGCCATATCCTTGATGCAGATGGAATCGCAGTCCTGTGCATACAGCTCCCGGGCCATGTCGATGAACACCTCCGTGGAGTGGACCGGGCTGGTGGTGTAGCAGATGGTCCCCTGCAGGTGCGCCCCGATATCCCTGACCACCTGCATGGCATGCGCCATGTTCCTGATGTCGTTGAGGGCGTCGAAGACACGGAAGATATCCACCCCGTTCTTTCCGGCGGCCACGACGAACCGCTCGACGACATCGTCGGGATAGTGGCGGTAGCCGACGAGGTTCTGGCCGCGCAGCAGCATCTGGATGGGGGTGCGGACGAGCTCGCGTTTGAGGTCGCGGAGCCGGTCCCAGGGGTCGTCGTTGAGGTAGCGTATGCAGCTGTCGAAGGTCGCCCCGCCCCACGCCTCGACAGAAAAAAACCCGATGGAATCAATTGCCCGTGCAAGGGGAATCATGTCCTCCGTTTTCATGCGCGTGGCGATAAGCGATTGATGCGCATCCCTCAGCGTGGTGTCGGTGATTTTGACGGGATTACTGCTAGTCATGAATACTCCTTCAGGGCTGAGGAAATACGAGTACAAAGCCTCTCAGATTTTCACCGTAAAACTATAAAAATTTCTCCAATCCGCATAATGTCAGTAAAAAGCCCAATAACGCACTAAAAAAGAGGATGCTATCCCTTGCGGTTGTTTTGAAGACCGGATCGAGGCTTCCCCCTCGCCGATACCCGCGGAGTGCGAGTATTTGTGCCTGTTCCGCGGACCGCGCGATCTGCAGCTGCATGAGGTTCAGACCGGCGGGAACCATGGCCCGCACGCCCCATGAGCGGCCTTTGAGCCGCATCGCCCGCCGCATGCGCTCCAGCTCGTCGCCGATACCGCCCATCGCCTGCAGCCCCATCTCGGCAACAAGCCCGAGGTCGAACCCGGTCTTCGGGCCGAACAGCCAGACCGCCGCATGGAGCAGTTCCCCCGGCACCCGCTCGGAGGAGAGCCAGCCTGCGATCAGGATGAGGGGCACCATGCGAACGGCGTAGGAGAGGCCGTCGCCGCCGCCGAGCTGGTTCGCGCCGGCGACGGCGAGAATCATCAGCAGAAAGGATGCCAGCACGCCCCTGCCCGGGAGGGCCTTTTCCCGCCCGGTAAAGAGCAGCCACCACAGCAGCGTGAAGGCTGCGCCGACGACGCTGAGGTAGGATGCCGCGGAGAGGGCTGCGGCGGCCGCCACCCTCAGCCGGACGTCCTGCATGCCGCCTCCCGCACATCCTCGATGCGCATATTCGCCGGGAGCATCCCCCGCGCGATCGCCCACCTGATATGGGGCGGGGCCGCCGCGCCCCAGCGCTCGAGCGCCCCGGGCACCCTCCCGTGGCAGACCAGCCTCCCCCCCTCCATCTCCCAGAGGACATCGACGGCGGGCAGGATGTGCTGCTCGTGGGAGAAGATGATGGTGATCCCGCCGGTGCGCTCCCCCAGGCGTTTGCAGAGCGCCCGTTTTTGGGCGCAGTCGAGCGAGCTGAACGGTTCGTCGAGGACGCACACCTCATGCTTCGATGCGAGCACGCACGCGAGCTCCAGCCGTTTGAGCTCGCCGCGGCTCAGGGCGAGCGGGGGCATGGCGGCCTTTGGGCCGAGCCCTGTCTGCCCGAGCACTTCTGCGGTGTCCAGCCCCCAGGACCGCACCTCCTCTTCCACGGTCGCGCCGGTGACATGGGATTCGGGAAACTGGAGCGACAGCGTTGCAGAGCCGATCCCGCGCCGCACCACCGACCCCTCGTCCGGGGCGATGAGCCCGGCCATGATCAGGGCCAGCGTCGATTTCCCGCTCCCCACCGCACCGGCCACGAAGTGGATGCCCGGGCCGAACGCGGCATCCGCTGCAAGGTGCCAGTCGCCCCTGGACAACCGCACACCGGCAAGGGTCAGGCGCACCGTGCGAGCCTCCAGAGCGGGGGGTAGAAGCACGTCTCCTGCAGCGCAAAGAAGACGTCGTCCGGGGTGCCGTATGCCCCGACCCGGCCGTCGGCGAGAAAGAGCACCCGGTCCGCTTCGGCGGCGCGGTGCATGTCCTGCGTGCAGAACAGCAGGTGGGGGGGGCGCACCTCCCTCGCGCACTCGTACATGCGCTGCGCCGCGGCGGCATCGAGGTGGGAGTCGGCCTCGTCGATGACCAGCACCCGCGGGTGCACGATCAGGGCGGTTGCAAGGGCGACCAGCGCCTTTTCCCCGCCCGAGAGGCCGGCGGTGCGGCGTTCGAGCAGGGGGGAGATGGCGAGGCGATCGCAGATGCGGGCGACCCTGTCTGCAATGCCGGCCTCGTCCACGAACGTGAACCGGAGGGGGGATGCGATCTCGTCCCTGACACGCTCGAAGAGGAGATTTTTATCGGGAAACTCGCAGACCCATCCAACCTCGCAGGAACGCGGCTCGCTTTCATCGATCCGGACGGACCCCCGCTGCGGGACCTCGATACCCGCACAGAGTTCGAGCAGGGTGGTCTTTCCGCTGCCGTTTGCGCCGATCACCGCAATCGTCCCCTCGTCGAGGGCGAGCCAGGGGATGGCGAGGAGGTGATGGCGGATGCCGTCCAGCTCGATCATGCCAGCCTCCCGGCAATGGTGTACGCTGCCGCCGCTTTCAGTATGTCGCCCGGCAGAAACGGTAAAAACCCGATCAGGAACGCCCCTGCGAGGGTCAGGCCGGGGGACGATGCCATGAGCCAGAGCGATCCCGCCACGAGGATCAGCAGTGCGCCGCAGGTCATGCCCGCGCCCCGCAGGAGTGGCGAGGTCTGTTCGTAGGCGATGCCCACCACCGCCGCGGCGCCGAGGAACCCGGCGATGTAGCCGCCGGTCGGGCCGAGCAGTACGCCGGGGCCGGCAAGGCCTTGGTGGAAGAGGGGGAGGCCGAGCGTGCCCAGCAGGATATAGAGGCCGACGGGGAGGACCGCGTACCGCTTCAGCAGCGCGCCCGCAAGAAGCACGAAGAGGGTCTGCAGCGTGAAGGGCACGGGGAGAAAGGGGATGGTGATCGAAAACCACGAACCGATCGCGATCAGGGCGATCACCTGCGCGGACCGGGCGATACGGAGGCTGCGGCGTGGATTACCGTACATGTTAACCAATAATTTTTGGTCGGTTGACAATATAGCATTTGTTCCGGCGGGGGACCATGGGTGCATGCGGCGGCTCTCTCGACCGATTATAGGGATGCAGGCGTTGGGGGGCTGGAATACGATCCGGAAAAAAAGAAGGGGCGTTCAGATATGGAAACAGTCGCCGGCGATGACCCGCTCGATCTTCCCGTTGTCCTTGCGCAGGATGAGGGCGCCGTGCTCGTCGATGTCGATCGCCTCGCCGTCGAAGCTCTTGCGCAGCGTTTTGACATGCACCCGGTGATCGAGCGTGAGCGAGAGGCTCTTCCATTCCCTGACGACCGCCTCGTACTCCTCGGCTTCCAGCAGGAGATAGCGCTGTTCAAATTCCTTCAAGAGCCGGGCCAGCAGTTTCGGGCGGTTGATATCGCGGCCCAGTTCGCTCGAGATCGAGGTGATGGTCCCGCGCAGCGCGGGGGGCATCTCCTCCGGGGACACATTGGCATCGATCCCGATGCCGAGCAGGCAGTAGTGGACGGTGTCCGCTTCCGCGGAGAGCTCGAGGAGCAGTCCGGAGACTTTTTTATCCCCGATATAGATGTCATTCGGCCATTTGATCAACGCGCCGAGATCAAATTCCCTGCGAAGTGCCCGGGCAACCGCGATGGACCCCGCCATGGTAATCATGTGCATATGCTCGAGGGGGATGGTGGGGTTGAGCATGATGGTGATCCAGATGCCGCCGGTCGGCGAGACCCACGCCCTGCCGAGCCGTGCCACCCCTCCGGTCTGCTCTTCGGCGATGACCACCGTGCCGTGGAATGCGGTGATGTCCGCGGCCCCGTTGAACAGGTCTTTGCCCGCCCACGTCGTCGAAGCGAGCGTATGGTGGTACCGCAGATCCCTGCCGATGAACTTTGTTTTGAGATATCGGCGCACCTCATAGGGAAAGAGCCTGTCGGGCCGATCCACGAGCTCGTAGCCTTCGGCGCGGGACGAGGAGATGGTATACCCCATCTCACGCAGTTCCTGTACGTGCTTCCATACCGCCGATCGCGTGATGCCGAGCTGGGCGCTCATCGCTTCCCCCGAAATCGGCCCCCGGGTCTGATCGAGGATGCCGAGTACCTTAAACGCCGCTTCGTTCATGGCGATTACCTTTTCGAGCTGATTGCTTCTTCGGGAAGAGGGCACGGGTCCTTCCCGCACACCTGCTTGAGGATCTCCGACTGGTGTTCCATGAGGGTTGCCAGATCGAAGATGCCGGTGATGTCCACCACGCCGATGGCCCCGATTGCCTCGCCGTCGCGTGTGCGCAGGGGCGCGACGATGACGGGAATCCCGCTGTAGGCACCGGATTGAGGTCTCGTCTTGATGATGGTGTTTTCGGCAATCACCCGTTCGAGGATGGGGCCCGAGTATGCGGTGTCGATCACGGTTCCGTCTTCGATCCGGATGCCCGGACCATCGCGTGACCGGGCGGTCACCGGCAGTTTATTCAGCAGCTCATGAAACGCCATGCACACCGGGAAAAAATCTTCTGCCGTTGAACGTGCCGAGATGATATGCCCTTCCATCTGACATGCCTCACAAGTTCAGTGAATTTTCAATCTAAAATAAGGTTTCCTTATCATGCGAACAGAATGCCCTGAGAAATGAGCGGGAAGGATATTCGTGCACCGCCGTCACCACGATCGTACCCCTGCCGAGCTGCTCGCTGAACATGAGCGTTCTTCCCTCCCCGGAGGTGACGATCGGGGTGCCCTCGTAGCGGGTGAAGAAGCCGTCGCATTCCACTGCATCACAGTCGAAATCCTCCAGGATCGATGCAAAGGGGCGGTCCTGGTTGATGTGCACCCGTGCGGTGAAGTATTCGTGGCAATACTCGACATCGATGGGAAGCCAGTCATAGGCCCCGGGCCTGCTGCTCATGGCGCCGCAGACGAGGAGGTTGCCGCCGTGCTCCACGAATGCCCGTATCCGTGATGCCGATGCCTTCAATGCGGGAAGCAGCCCCGAATAATTGGGGTTGCCGAATCCCGTCGGAATGACCAGCCCCACATACCGGCCGCGATAGAACGGCGCCGCAATCATCTGGGGCGTCACGGTTTCGCACTGGACACCGCAGTCCTCGATGTACCGGTTGAAGGTGAGCTCGCAATCCCATGCCAATCCCGCTTTCCGTTTCATCCCTTGATCACTCCCAGCGGCTCGAGCCGGGCGACCACCCGCGACAGCCCTGCCGCATCGACCACCCGCACCACCTCGTCGCTCGGTTTGTACGCCCCGGGCGCTTCCTCCGCGATCACAGCATCGCTTGCCGCCCGGACCACGATATGCCTTTGCTCGAGTTCTTTTTTCAATGTCGATCCCCGGTACTGTTTTTTCGCCCTGCTTCGGCTGAGCACGCGTCCCGCGCCATGGCAGGTGCTCCCGAAGCTCTTCTCCATGGCGATCTCTGTGCCCTTGAGAAGGTACGACGAGGTGCCCATGCTCCCGGGGATGATCACCGGCTGTCCGGTGGCGCGATACGCCTGCGGAACCTCGGGCCTGTCGGGCCCGAAGGCGCGGGTCGCTCCCTTCCGGTGCACGCAGAGCTCCACCCGCCGCCCGTCGACGAGATGCTCCTCGAATTTGGCGACATTATGGGCGACATCGTAGACCAGGTGCATCTCCCCGTAGTCGACCCCGTAGAGGTCGGCGACCACGGTGCGTGCGGTATGCATGATCATCTGCCGGTTCGCCCACGCATAGTTCGCCGCTGCAGCCATCGCGGAGAAATATGCCTCTCCCTCGCTGCTGTGCAGCGGGGCGCAGGCGAGCTGGCGGTCGGGAAGGTCGATGCCGTACCGTTTCGTCGCCTGCTCGAGCACCTTCAGGTGGTCCGTGCAGACCTGATGGCCGAGGCCCCGCGACCCGCAATGGATCATCATGCAGATCTGCCCCTCGGCGATGCCATATGCAGCGGCAGCATCCCTGTCCACGATCTCCCGCGCCACCTGGATTTCAAGGAAATGGTTGCCCGACCCGAGCGTTCCGCACTGGGGAATCCCCCGCTGTAGCGCTTTCTCGCTGACATGCGCGATGTCCGCCTCCTCCATCCTCCCTTCCTGCTCGCAGTGGAGGAGATCCGCATCCATGCCGAACCCGTGCTCCACGGCCCATGACGCGCCCTCGACGAGCAGCTGTTTTAATTCGGACACGGCGAGCTTCATCGGGCTCCTTGCCCCGACCCCGGTCGGCACCGCCCGAAAGAGGCGTTCGATCAATTCCCTGCGGTTGTCGAACTCATCTTCCCGGAGCGGGGTCGCGATCAGCCTGACCCCGCAGTTGATGTCGAAGCCCACCCCGCCGGGGGAGACCACCCCGTGGTCGGGTGAGAAGGCCGCGACACCGCCGATGGGAAACCCGTATCCCCAGTGGATGTCCGGCATTGCGAGCGCGTAGTTCACGATGCCCGGCATCGTGGCAACGTTTGCCAGCTGCTGGATCGCCCCCTCCTCGACCTCGGCCGCGAGACGATCCGAGAGGAAAAATTTCCCCGGCACGTTCATATTGGGCGTGTAGCCGATGGGAATTTCCCACTCAACACCACCCAGTTTTCTCAAACTCTCCAGCATCTGCACCTCACCTCACACGTCAAACAGGATCTCCACGCGATAGTGGTGGTCCTGCTCGTCTTTGCGTATCTGCAGGCCGTAATACGAGACCCCCTTGATCTCCGTGCCCTCTGCATGCACGTCCGGATCAAATGGTTCGCCGTACGCCGTCGCTGCAAGAGCGGATCCCGAGATCGAGACATCGACGTCGGAAAACACCAGATTGTCAACCTCTGCTACATAGAGCAGCTCCGAGAGAAAATCATGCAGGAGCGTCTCCCTGTCCGCGGCCTCAAGCGCCAGGGTGCGCGAGAACGATCCTTTCTTTCTCTGTTCATGCATGAAGGAAAACATCGCTCGCGCCGCTTCCGCGAAGAGCTGCTCGAGGCTCGATGCGTTCACCCTGACAAGGATATCGGCCGTGTGCTCCAGTTCAGTAAACGGCATGGAATGTATGCCCACCTAATACATGCAGAAATGGGGGAGCATGTCTGCTTTGATTCGATCCAGAAACCGTACCTGGTATATCGAGACATAGATTGTGCGATCATCGATATATATTTCGGTGTCCGTTGCCTTCGGCGGTTTGATTGTGGTGGGGAGGAGCACCGGGCCGCCGCAGGAAGTGCAGACGCGAAAATCGCATTCCCTCTCGAGAATGTATGACCTGACCTCTTCGTCGATGGAGATCGTGTGTGGCGCGGATCCACACCCGTGATAAGAATGCATCGCTGTGTATCAATTGAAAAGAAAAGTAAAAAAGAATTTTTATTCCCGGGTTGTCAAACGGGGCCGACGAGTTTGGTGACGATGTCCTCGTACTGCTCCTTCAGCTCATAGTGCGTTGTGACATTGTCCTTGTTTTTTCGCACGTGCAGGATGCCGATCTTCGAGGCGATGATGCCCACCATCGAGGCGATCGAGTGGTGGCTGGTCGTGAAGCGATCCTTTAGGTTTTCATAGATATCGGCCACCCTCAGAGATTTGACTTTCAGGAACAGCTTCAGCAGCTCGTGCCGAATGCCGGTTTTATCCCTGGAGAGATACTTTTTCAGACGGGACTCGATCTCCTTTTTCAGATCCGCCGGCGTTCTCATATGTCGGTGTTTCGTAGAATTTTATTTATATTTTTTCATTTTTTCCTCAAAAAACTGTTTTGAGGCGTTTGCGGGAGAATGCGATGAAAAAGGCCTCCGGTTTGCGTCTGAAGGGTCATGCCCGTCCCGGAGGGCGCCGCACCCTGTGCGCCGCGGCGGTGCGGTGCGTCTGCAAGACCGCTGCTTTGAGGTGATTTGTGACATTTCAGGCAATCTGCGCCATTTTTACCGTGCAGTTACCGATCATTTAAACTGGTGCGGGTGCACCATTAGTACATGGGATTTTTCACCTACGATATCAGCAGGTACCCCCCCGCGCACATGGTTGCGCTCCCCCTCCTGCTCCTGGGGGTATCGCTCATATTTCTCTCCTTCAACACCCTCGCAACGGGGTTGCCGGTCAACCCGGGAATCGATTTTGCCGGCGGTGTCGGTGTCACGCTATTCACCCCGGACAGCAGGGAGGAGATTGAAGAATATTTTGCCGATTTCCCGCTTTCCAGTGTCGGGGAAAGCATCAACGACGGCAGATACCTGGTATTCGAGCAGCTCGACGATGAACGGTTCAGGGCATTGACGGCACGGATACAGGAGCGATACCCCGATGCGGGGATCGACCAGATCGGGGAGACGTTCGGCAGGACCCTCCAGTCACAGGCGCTCTACGCCCTCTTGTTTTCGTTTGCCGGCATGTCCGTGGTGGTCTTTCTGGCGTTTCGGAGAATCATCCCCTCCGTTGCCGTCGTGCTCTCCGCATTCTCTGACATCGTCATTACCGCGGCGTTCATGGATGTGCTCGGCATCTCGCTGACGCTTGGAACCACCGCCGCCCTCCTGATGCTGATAGGCTATTCGGTGGACAGCGATGTCCTGCTTACCTCCAAACTCCTGAAACGAAAGGGGAAGCTGGATGAAAAACTGGAAGGCGCCTTTCGGACGGGGCTGATCATGACCACGACCACGCTGACCGCCGTGGCGGCGATGTTCGTGGTCTCGAGCATCGGGCAGCTCGCCATCGTCCGGGATATTTCAGTGGTGCTCCTGGTCGGTCTGGTCATCGACCTCATGAACACGTGGATGCTCAATGCCGGCCTGCTGAAGTGGTACCTTGCATCCCCGGCGGGAGGTGCGAGATGAGCAGCGATACACTCCGGGCGGTATTCTCGGACTGGCGCATCATCCTGATGACCGTTCTCGTGGCCTTCTCCCTGGCGAGCATTTATTTCGTGCCGTTCTCCCCGGAGAAGGGGGTGACCGGCAACCTGCAGCTCGGGCTCGATCTCGAGGGCGGCGCCTGGATCCAGCTCGGCTTCGACGCGGAGGTGGTCCGTTTCGCCACGGACCGCGACCGCGCCTCGTTTGCCGCGGATCTCGACGCGAGACTGGATGGAGAGATCCTCCTGATCGACGATGACCGCCTTGAAATCCGGAAATCCTATACCCGGGAGGAACTCGAGGCGGCGTTCGAAGCGGCGGGCGGCACCGTGGTCGCCTACGAGCAGGGCGTTTCCGAATCGACCGCCAGCGACATCAAGCGCATTCTCGAGGACAAGATCAACAGCCTGGGAACGCGCGATGCTCGGGTCAATACCATCAGCGGGATGTCAGGGGTCACCAGGTACATCAGGATCGAACTCGCCGGAGCGGATATCGCCACGGCCCAGGACGTGGTGGGCCAGCAGGGGAAGTTCGAAATCCGCATCCAGACTATCGGGGACACGACCGAACACGTGCTCTTCGGCGACGCTATCACCAGCGTCTCCACGCCGAGCAGGGAACCCGGGAGCACGCTCTGGGGGGTTGGCTTCACCCTGGACGAGGACGGGGCGAAGGCATTCAGACAAGCGGCGCTGACCTACGGTGCGGTGGACAACCCCGAGGCGCACGATCTCATCATGCTCCTTGACGATGAGGTGGTCTACAGCGCACCGCTCTCCCCCGAACTCGCCGGCGATCTCCGGACATCGACCGTGCGGTCGCTCAGTGCGTCGACCGGAGCCGGTGATGCGGGGCTGGAAGAGGCAAAAAACCTTGAAATCCACCTGCGTGCCGGTGCGCTCCCCGTCGACGTTTCGATCGCAGGCTCTGGATCCGTTTCCGCAGCGCTGGGAGAGCACTTCAAGACGATGAGCATCCTCGCGGGCCTGTTCGCCCTGCTCGCGGTGGCCGTGGTCGTCTACTACCGGTACAGGGAACCGCTGATCGTGCTGCCGATGGTCGGGACCAATATGGTGGAAATCGTCATCCTCCTCGGCATCGCCCGGTACATCCAGCAGCTGGATCTCGCGGCCATCGCCGGGATTATCGCCGTGCTCGGCACGGGCATCGACCAGCTCGTGGTCATCACCGATGAGGTGCTCCATGAAGGCGGCATTCCCTCGCCCAATCTCTACCAGAAGCGCCTGCTGCGTGCGCTCGGCATCATCGTGGTGGCGGCATCGACGACGATCATCGCCATGCTCCCGCTCGCCGTGATGGATCTCTCGTCGCTGCGCGGGTTCGCCATCGTCACCATCCTGGGAGTGCTCATCGGCGTGATCATCACCCGGCCCGCCTACGGAAAGATAATCATGGCGCTTCTGTCCCGATAATCCCGATAACAATATTTATTTATCTTTTCTGCGACTTCAGTGAAGGGATTGTGCCATGGCAAAACCTGTATTGATAGATTTTTCTGCTGAGTGGTGCGGACCGTGCAAGATCCAGAAACCCATCCTCGATGAGCTGAAAGAACGCATGGGGGAGACGATCGAGATTCGCATGATCGATGTCGACCGCAATATGGAGGAGGCGGTAAAATACGGCATACGGGTCGTCCCGACGCTCGTCGTTGAAAAGGACGGCCAGATCGTCAGGACGCTGGAAGGCGTGACCCGTGCCGACGAACTGGAGGCAATTCTCTCCCCGCTGGTGGATGCATGAAGATCGGGATCGTCGGGGGCACCGGCGGTATCGGCGAGGGAATGGCGCTCCGCCTCGCCCCCTCGCATGAGGTCATCATCGGTTCGAGAGATGTGGAGAAAGCCTGTTCGGCGAGCGAGTGCACCCTCGCATCGCTGCAGGAGAAGGGGGTGTCCGGGCACTGCACCGGGCTGTGCAACCAGGATGCGGTGGACGAAGGCGAGATCATTGTCCTTGCGATTCCCTACCGGTTTGTGGAGAGCACACTGGAAGAACTGACCGGGTTCGAGGACAAGATCGTCGTCTCTCCGGTCAATCCCATCGGGAAATCGAAGGATTTTTACTACGACCCGCCCGGGGAGGGCTCCGCGGCGCAGCTCGTCGCCCGCCTGCTGCCGGACGCAAAGGTTGTCACTGCGTTCAACAACATCGCCGCGAACCGCTGGAAAGATCTCGCCGACGAACTCGAGTATTCGGTGGCCGTGTGCAGTGACGACGCGGGTGCCGGGGCGACGGTGATGCAGTTCGTCGATTCCATCGGCAGGCTCCGTGCATTTGATGCCGGCCCGCTGGCGATGTCGTCGATCGTGGAGAGCATCACGCCGCTGCTCCTCAACCTTGCCCGGCTCAACCGGATGAAGGACGTGGGAATCCGGTTTGTATAACCGGTGCGCATGCGCGGGCATGATCGCCGGGGGGCGAAATCGCCCTCTCACGCGTGCCCGGCGACGTTGACGGAGAGAGTTATGCCGCAACCATTCTTTTCTGATATCGGCCTGCGCCTCATGCAGGAGGGGCTGGTTTCCGGCAATTTCGGGAACCTGAGCGTGCGTGCACACGGCGGCATGTACATCACCGCAGGAGGATCGTTTCTCGACGAGACCACCGAGCCGGTGTTCGTGCCCCTGCGCGGCCCCGTGCCGGACGCGGCGTCAAGCGAATACCGCGTGCACCTGGAGGCGTATCGCGCATCGTCCCATACGGCCTGCGTGCATGCCCACCCCCCCTTTGCCGTGGCGGCGTCGCTCGTGTTCGACCGGATCGAGCCGGTGGACAGCGAGGGATCGCTGCTCTGCCCTCTCGTTCCCGTGGTGGAAGGCCCGCCGGGGACGCAGGAGCTCGCCCGTGCGGTCGCGGGGGGCATCTCGTCCTCCCCCGTGGCACTCGCCCGGGGCCACGGCACCTTTGCGTTCGGGGCGACGCTCCGCGAGGCGCTGATCCTCACATCGGCGGTGGAGCACGCATGTAAAATACTGTATTATTTGGGTGAATTCGGGGGCTTCAGGCGGTAGATCTCCCGCATCACCTCGCGGTGGAAGGTGAGGATCATGTCGCTGATCACCCCGAACATAAAGATATTGAACCCGAGCACGAGGAGCAGCATGGTGAGGATGGTGAGGGGGATGTGCTCGATGCGCTGGAACCACTCATAGATCACGTACAGGCCCGTGACACTGCCGAAGGCGACGAAAATCAGCCCTATCAGGCCGAAATAGAAGAGCGGGTTGCTCATTTTCGCCATGCGGTAGACGGTCGAGATGATTTTCAGCCCGTCTTTCAGGGGGCTCAGTTTTGTATCGGTTCCGGGACGCGTCCGGTACTGGACCGGGACGACGGCGACATTCTGGCCGTGCCGCACCGCTTCTGCTGCCATCTCCGTCTCGATCTCGAACCCCGACTCTTTGAGGTGCAGCATCTTCGCGGATGCGAGGGTGAATGCACGGTAGCCGGAGAGGATGTCAAAGAGGTACATCCCGTGGGCCATTTTAAAGAGGTAGTTGATCACTGCATTGCCGAAGCGGTTGAGCCGGGTCAGCGCTCCTGCATCGGGATTCTCGAGGCGGTTGCCGATAACGTGATCCGCGCCCTCGAAGAGGGGCCGGAGCATCACTTCCGCCTCTTCGGGCGCGTAGGTCCCGTCGCCGTCGAGCATGAGCACATACGGGCGGTCGATGAGATCGAGTGCCTCGATGATGGCATTTCCCTTTCCCCGGCCTGTCTGGATCTCAACCCTCGCCCCCTCGGTTCGGGCAATGTCTGCGGTCCCGTCCGAACTGTTCCCGTCCACGACCAGGATGTGCCGGTATCCCCGTTCCCGAAACCTCCGGATCAGCGATCCGATGGTCGGGGCCTCGTTGAGGGTGGGGATGAAGATGCAGACATCATCGTTGATGATTTCCATTGGATATACTATTTAAGATTCATCGTCATAAGTGCTTTCATGCACGTGGCCAAAAAAGGGCTGAGGGTGCTTGGAATCGCCGAAAGCTTTTCTGGAAGAGAGCATTCGACGGTGTGCGGCCTGGTGATGCGCAAGGACCGCATCATCGACGGGGCGGTGTTCGGCCGGATCACGGTGGGCGGCATGGATGCGACCGGTGCCGTGCTGCGGATGGTCGGGCACCTCGGGCGGGCGGATATCAATTGCATCATGATCAGCGGGTGCGTCATCGCCTGGTTCAACATCGTCGATCCCCTCGTCATCCTCGAGCAGACCGGGCTGCCCGTGATCGCCGTCACCTATGAAGCATCGGAGGGTCTCGAGGAGGAGATCGCCGCTCATTTTCCGGGCGACGAGGAACGGATCGAGGCGTACGTGCGTCTCGGGGCGAGAACGGAGATTGCCCTGCATACCGGGCACCGCATCTATATCCGGGGATGGGGGATCGAGGATTCACAGGCTGCACGCCTCTGCAATGATTTCACCGCCACCGGAAAGATCCCCGAGCCGCTCCGGGTTGCCCGGCTGATGGCGCGTGCGATGATGCAGTGCGATCCGGCGTAACGCAGGCGGCGTCAGTGGTCGAAGCCCTGCTCCTTCAGCCTGCGTGATTTTGCAATCGAGCACTCCTCGCACCGGAACTCGGGCTCGCGATCCCTGCTCCGGTCGTAGTTTTTCGTTTTTACGAGGCGATAGCCCCTGCTGACCCGCCCGCAGTCCACGCAGACCACGGCATCCTTCACCTCCCACTGGGCGTCGAGCGCATCCGAGGTGAAAATAAAGCGGTCGACCCAGAAAAAGATCAGTCCCCCGATGAGGTTGGCGATGACCGCCGAGACGACCTGGCCCATGGCGACGAGGATGATGCCGACTCCCGCAAGGATCGGCGTGCTCAACTGCCAGCGGAGAAGATAGAGGCCGTAGCGTTTGAGGTTCACCTGCATCTGTGAAAGTAAGCTCGGGATCCGCCGGATAAATAGGTATGCAGGCGTCGAAAGAATCGCGGTGCCCTGCGGACCCGGATCTCCGCGCCTCATCCCGGTGCGCATCCTGCCGGCAGATCAGAAGATGGGGAGGTTCCTCATGGTGAGGAAAAAGAACAGGAGCGCGGCAAAGATACCGGCGACGAGGAGGTAGTACAGCAGCTGCTCCCGTCGTTTCGTCCGGTAGAGCTCCTCGCCGCAAAACGGGCACGTGGGCGTGCCTCTGGCCGATTCGGATTTGCAGTGCTCGCATGCCATGATCCGGCTTCTCCCGTGGTGAAATCGGTGCAGAGACGCTTGAATCTTTCGCATCGCATTTCCGCGCAGCGGTGCGGCCTTGCACTCGTGATTGCAGGCCGGGACCGGCCTGGATCAGGATGGTTTCGGGCGGAAGGTCCGTGACGGGCACCTCTGGGCATCCCTGTCCGGTTCTGTCGGCCCGTTGATTTCGCACTCGCCGGTATCTCCTTTTCCGGTTTTGAAATACATGCAGTCCTTGCAGACGGGCATACGATGGGATCTGGTTCCGGGAGCATAAATACGCTTCCCTGCAGCCCCGCACGGGTGTCAGAGGGGCAGGATCCGGCCTTCCCGCGTGGCGGTATCGAGGAGCGCCACCGTCGATCTGCCGGTGAGGTACCCGCAGACCTCTCCCGGATTGATGGTGAGCGTCGATCCCGCATGCCTGATCGCGGCAGTGTGCGTGTGGCCGTGGACCACCACGTCAAACCCGCACCGGTCCACCAGTGCTTCGAGGAGGGCGTCGTCATCGCCATGGAGCATCCCGATGGCCAGGCCGTCCGCGACGATATGGGCAAACGCACCCCGGATCTCGACGTTCTCGTACCCGGTGCATTTTCTGGCGAGAAGCCGCCGATCGCCGTCATTATTGCCGAACACCCCGGTCAGGGGAGCGTCGAGCTCCGAGAGCGCCGGTATCACGAAAGGCGATACGAAGTCCCCGGCGTGCAGCACGAGGTCTGCTGCTTCCTCGTTCATCCGCGCCACCGCCCGGGCGATGAGCGGCAGGTTGTCGTGGGTGTCGGCCATGATCCCGATTCGCATGAGAAGGTTCCTTTTCGCCGGAGAGCATGTAGCTTGCGGTACGCAACGTCCCCCCGGCGCAACGTTCATGTGGTGGCCGGCAGTATGCGGGGCCATGGACGATGCATCGTTCGGGACCCTGGTTATCCTCTGCACCGCACCGCAGGACGCGTCGGATGCGATCATCCGCGCCCTCCTCGAGAGCAGGCTTGCCGCCTGCGTGAACCGGCATCGGGTGCATTCCATGTACCGGTGGGAGGGGAGGATCGCCAGCGACGATGAGGACCTGCTGTTCATCAAGACCGTTGCGCCGCTCTTCGATGCAGTGGAGCAGGCGATACGAAAGATGCACCCGTATGACATTCCTGAAATCATCGCCCTCCCGGTCACGGCGGGGAGCGGGGCATATCTCGGCTGGGTGCGCAAGGAGGTGCGCCCGCCGCAATAACGCGTGCGGGGGCCCGCACCTCACCGCCCGTGCACGACCGCCGACCTGAGGGCGGCTGCGCACCGGTGCGCCTCGAGGAGGGGCAGGGGCATGCGGCCACCCCTCAGTGTCGCGCGCACGACCGCCTCTGCGAGAGCAAGGTCGGTCCGGTGCCCCGCCGAGAGGATGATCGGCCTGCTTGCGGTCCGGGTGCGCAGTGCCAGCCCGATCTGTTCCCCCTCGAATACCAGCGGTTCCGTCGCCCCCGGCTCCGGGCCCGGCTCGCGGAAGGTGCCCACGAGGGGACGCCCGGCCACCCCGACGGTGGGGAGGTCGAGCAGCACGCCGATATGGCTGGCAAGACCGATCCTGCGGGGGTGGGCATAGCCGTGGCCGTTGAGCATGGCGATGTCGGGACGCGTTGTCAGCGAATGAAACGCCTTGAGGAGGGCCGGCGCTTCCCTGAATGCAAAGAATCCCGGCGCATAGGGAAAACGGATTGTTGTCACCGCCGTGGCGCATTCGATGGGTGCGAGATCGGGGAAGGATGCCACCACCACTGCGGCGCAGGCGCGGGAAGCGGTATAGGAGACATCCGCTCCCGCCAGCGAATGGATAGCTTCCGGCGCAAGCGTGCGGTGCGGGATGCAGCGGCCGCGGAGCCGCTCCTGTGCCCTGAGGGCCGCCTGGTGCCGGCGGGGGCTGAGGGACGGGGGCATGCACGGGGGAGGTTGGCCCTGATGAGGGAAAAAGGATGATGCCATGGTGCGGCCCCGCGCCGGGCCTGCTGCAGGGTGCGTGAGGGATCCGCCATGCGCTTTTCGGTCATGCGGTGCAGGAATCCCGGGAAATGACCGCATCGTCCGGCGTATAGATGATGTCCACCCGCACGCGGTCGCCGGGATGGATCGTTCCGTCGGAGAGATCGAGGGCGATCTTTTCTCCCGGGCGCCAGAGATTGGTCTGGCAGCCCGATCCCGAGAGCGTCTGTACGCCGAGATGGACGGTAGTGATAAAGAGGTGCCCGTTGAAGGTGGTGATCCGGCAGTTCTGGAGGCGGCCGTCGACGTAGATCTCGGCGGCGAGGAGATCGTTTTCAAACGGGGTATCGCCTGCATGCACGAGCACGATGCGGCTGTCGTAGTTGGGTTCGGCCCCCTCGGGCCGATCGGAGTGGGATATTCCTACGATCCTGAACATCGCCGGGGGCCCGGGATCGCCCCAAGTCAGAACCGGCAGCTTGAAGAGGAGCAGTACGAGCAATGCAAGCATCATCACGATCGCAACGAGCAGAAGCGTTGCGACCAGATTGCTGGTGCCGGAATCGCGTGCCGCATGTGGTGACAAACAAAAAAGGTGTTGGCAGGTGCCACGCAATGAAGATTTCGAAATCCCGGATGAGAATTATTCACCGATCTCTTCGATCGCCATCTGGTACATCCAGTCCATGAGCGAGGGGCACTCCTCGGGCTGGCATTCCTCTTCACAGCCGATGCAGGGGATCAGGTCCTCGCCTGCAAGGAGGAGCGACGGGTCGACGGAACGTTTTTTTGCACGCAGTTTGTAGGTTTTTATCCCTTCATCGCGGTATTCGATGCGCTCGATAAGGTCCGCATCCAGGAGCTTTTTGACGACCCGCGAGCACTTCCGGCTGTCGATAGCCAGGATTTTCCAGAGCTCGCTCTGCAGCACTCCTTCGGGATGCGACTGGATAGCCTTGAATGCCTCCTCAATGATATCTGGCATAGGTCCTCAGACTGCCGGTGCGATTGCCAGTATATTGCTCCCGCGTATCACCACGTTGCCGAGATTCCTGCCGCGCTGGTCACCGGCAAGCTCGATCGTCTGGTCCATGTGGATGTTGAGATGTTCGTCCACCGCGACGAGACGCCCCTGCAGTTTGCGGCCGTCGTCCTTTATTTCGACGATAATTTTGGAATCAACAAGCGCAAATACTTTTTTTATGGGCAATACGATGCTATTTACCATCTGCCTTTAGATAGTGATCGAATCTACATAATGGTTCCCCTCGCCCGGCAAACGCCCGATTTCGGCCGTGTTCGGGGTGTCTGCCGGACGGGAGGTAGTGTGCCGCCGTGTCCGGGGATGGCCCGAGCGACGCGCAGGTCCCGGGCCACACACCCGGCGGCATTTCACCGGAGAAGGGGCCTCCACCTGTCCCCGAACTCCTCCTCGATATGGGCCAGCGCGGCAAAATCCAGGTCCGCAAGAGGAAGGCGGTGGGGTTCGAAAGGCCCCTGCACCCGCAGTATATCGGCGATCTCGTGACAGCGGGCACGCGCGCGGTCAAATCCGGGGTCGTCGAACATATCCACAGGGCCGACGAGTCGCCCGTTTGCGACCTGAAAGCCCAGGCAGGCCACTCTCGGGGGGCCGTCGAACCTCGTGCAGTTCGCGTCGTACAGGGCGATGGGTATGAGCGGACCGTGGTGGGAATTGCGCATCCATCCCGCAACGATGGCGGGCGAGGCAAACGGCTCGAGGAGTTCGCCGGTTGCCGGAAACCCGTTCTGGGCCCGTACGATCATCACCGGATCGTCCTTCCCGAAGCGCCGGCCGCCGGTACTGTCGGGGCGCTGATCGCTGGTGACCGCGGCGATCTCCTCACCCCCTTCCCGGCGCCGTACTCTGCGCACGACGTAGCGGGAGGGCGCCCCGATATAGGCGAGAAGGGCATAGCTCTCGGACGGCGTGGCGAGGGTGATGGCCCGGCCGTCGGCACTATCGTGCACCTCGAAGGAAAATCCGCCCGCCAGGGCGGGGTCAAGCACCAGGCCGGGAGTATTGAAAGGATCCGCAAACATCCTGTAGAGATAGTAGTTCCACGCTCCCGGGCGGATTTTATCCGCCATGAAGATGAGGACGGGCTCGCTCTCCCGCTCCTCAAACTCCATCTCGGCGCATCCCGGCACCGTGTCTTTGGCGGTGTCGTCGAATGCGCCGGAGACGATGTCATGGCCCGCCCCGAAGAGGCGGAGGTTTTGTGCGATCTCGGTGCATTCGAGAAACACGCTCCAGGCAAGGCCGTGGATCTCGGGGTCCTCGATGCCGTTTCTATGCGTCATGATGAGTTCGAGTTCATCGCCCGCATGCGCAACGAACGAATCGATCAGCAGATCGCCCTCGGCGTTCTTCAGCATCCGCGACGCCTTCTCAAGAAGTTCGGGATGGACGCGCGAGGTGCCCACAAGCCCCCCGACGCTGCCCTTGATGACTGAGATGGTTACATCTGCCATAGCATCACTGCGCTATCCGGAGAGGATGCCCTCCATCAGTCCGATGACGCCGCTGCTTCCCACGTAGATGGGAGTTTTCTGGTGCAGCGATGCCGGCTCCACATCGAGCAGGTTCCGTGCGCCGTCGCTGATCGCCCCGCCCGCCTGTGCGGCGATGAATCCGATGGGGTACGCCTCGAACAGCAGCCTGAGTTTCCCCTCCGGTTTTCCCTTGAGTGCGGGGTAGCAGTAAAATCCGCCGTATTTCAGGATCTGGTGGAAATCCGCCACGAATGACCCTGAATACCGGAGCTTGAATCCCCTCTCTTCGACCGTGTCGATGAACCGCGCATGCCTGTCCGTCCAGTCCTTTTTCAGCCCGCCGCTTGCATAGAGATTGCCTTCCGGCATTCTGACGTCACCGTCGAGGAGGAGGTACTCGTTCTGCTCGTTCATCGCAAAGATTGCCACCCCCTCGCCCACCGTCAGGGTGAGGGTGGTCATCGGCCCGTAGACCATGTAGAGGGCGGCTTTGAGGTTCTTCCCCTTTTGCATGACCTTCCCGCCGTCGAATATGCCGATGATGGTGCCCACGGCGAGATTTGTCTGGATCAGCGACGACCCGTCGAGCGGGTCCATCACGACGGCGTAGCCGGCCCCGGCATCGGGGAAATTGACGATATCCTTTTGTTCTTCCGACCCGAGCGCCGCAACCAGCCCGGACCTGCGGTAGACCTCCGTCAGGTGCCCGTCGGACCATGTGTCCATCGCTGCCTGCTGCTCCCCCGAGACGTTTCTCGAGGTGGCGTAGGACTGGTTGGTGAGAAATGCATTCCTGATGGGAACCGCCTGTTCGGCGATCACGGTGATGAGCGAGGCGAGATCGCCCGCGCAGGCACAGGTGTCGAGATATTCGTGAAGGGTTATCATGACCATCAACTCGTGCTGTTCAATCCGTTGTATCATGAGTCCTGCTTAATAATTCTGCCTACTTCCCGGCGATGCCCGCGAGGGCTGCGGTGCCGCAGCAGGCCGGGAGAGGGTTTGCCGCGTTCCGGTGCGGATCGCTCTCCGGCAATCGCGGTTGAAAAAAGGTGGGGGTGGGGGGGTTCTTCATGCAAACCACCCGCAGGGCACGATCCCGGTGCCCCGGCTCACTGCCTTAATACGCCTTGGGGACTGTCTTCAGGCTCACTTTTTCGAGTTCGCGCTCCAGCTGGTCGGTGAGATCGCCGATCCGTGCGAAGTCCTTTTTCCTCGCGTAGACGGCGCCCCTCAGCTGGTCTGCGAGCTGGCGCTGCGTTTCCTTTTCCGGTTTGCCGAACTGCGCCCTTTTTATGGCGGCGACCGCCCTCTCGAGCACCGAGCGCTGGTCCGCATTGTAGATGATCTCCCACGCTTTCCGCTCGTACTCCTCGATCCGGTCGCGGTCCAGCGAAGCCCTGACCTTTTTCATCGCTGCTTCGAAATGGCTGCGGGTCACGCGGATATTCTGCAGGGCATCCCGGCGCTCCTCCTCGGTCTTGTCCCCCATCACGCCGATAAATTCTCGCATCGCGCTCAGTTTGGCCTCCCGGACGAGCGACTCGATGTCGGCGCCGACATAGCCCTCGGTCAGGTCGGCAAGCTCGTCGATGCTGACGTCCTGCGCGAGCAATGCATCGGCGTGGCGGAGATAGACCTCGAAAATCTTTTTCCTGCCTTCCCTGTCGGGGGGAATCACGTAGATAAGCCGGTCCAGCCGTCCGGGCCGCATCAGCGCCTCGTCGATCAGGTCCGGCCGGTTGGTGGCGCCGAGTACCATTACGTTGTGCAGTTCCTCGAGCCCGTCCAGTTCCGTGAGGATCTGGCTCACCACGCTCTCTGTGACATGCGACGACCCCATATACGTCCCCCGTTTGGGCACGAGCGCATCGAGTTCGTCGAAGAAGATGATCGAGGGGGCCGCCTGCCGCGCCTTGCGAAACATCTGCCGCACGCCGCGCTCGGACTCGCCGACCCACTTGGAGAGGAGTTCGGGCCCTTTCACGGAGATGAAATTGATGCCGCCCTTGTTGGCGACGGCCTTGGCGAGCAGCGTTTTTCCTGTCCCCGGTGGCCCGAAGAGCAGGATGCCGCTCGGCGGTTTGGTCTCCATCCGCGCAAAGATATCCGGGTACTTGAGCGGCCATTCCACTGCCTCGAGGAGCTCCTCCTTGACCTCTTCGAGCCCGCCGATATCGTCCCACGTGACATCGGGGATCTCCACGAGCACCTCGCGCATCGCGCTCGGCTCCACGTGCTTGAGCGCCTCCTCGAAGTCATCCCTGGTCACCTTCAGCTGCTCGAGCACGTCCATCGGGATCTCCTCCTCCATCCTGACCGACGGCAGCACCTTCCGGAGGGCGTGCATCGCCGCCTCCTTGACGAGCAGGGCGATGTCGGCGCCGACGAACCCGTGGGTCATTTCAGCGTAGGGATCGAGGAACTTTTTCCGCTTCAGCTCCTCCTCCTGCTTTTCGCCCGCCCCTTCTCCGAGCGCCTGCCGGTCCTTCTCGGTGAGCGTGACCTTTTCCAGCTCGAGGGGCACGCCTCTGGTGTGCACCTGGAAGATCTCGAGCCGGCCCCTGGTGTCCGGGATGCCGATCTCGATCTCGCGGTCGAACCGCCCTCCCCGGCGCAGCGCCGGGTCGATGACGTCGGGGATGTTGGTGGCGGCGATCACCATCACCTGCCCCCGCGTCTTCAGGCCGTCCATCAGGGCGAGCAGCTGGGCGACGACGCGGCGCTCGACCTCGCCCCGCGTCTCCTCGCGTTTCGGGGCGATGGAATCGATCTCGTCGATGAAGATGATTGCCGGGGCGTTCTCCTGCGCTTCGTTGAACACTTCCCGGAGGCGCTCCTCGCTCTCCCCGTAGTATTTGCTCATGATCTCGGGGCCGGAGAGGTTGATGAAGTGTGCGTCCACCTCGTTTGCCACCGCCTTGGCAATCAGGGTCTTGCCGGTGCCGGGGGGGCCGTACAGCAGCACGCCCTTCGGCGGTTCGATCCCGATGCGTTCGAAGAGCTCGGGGTGCCGGAGCGGGAGTTCGATCATCTCCCGCACCATCTCCAGTTCTCTCCCCAGGCCCCCGATATCCTCGTAGTGGACATCGGGGATCTCCTTTCTCTCCCCCTCTTCCGGCTGATAGGGTGTCTCTTTGAGCTCAACCCAGGTGTTGGGGCCGAAGACGGCAATGCCCTTGGGCGTCACCTTCGAGATGACGAACGTGAGCGGATTTCCAAGAATATTGACCCTGAGAGCCTGCCCCTCGGAAATCAGCCTCCCCTGCAGCAGCCGCGCGAGGTACTGCTCTCCGCCCTGCAGGCGGATGGGCTGCGTCGGCTGGATCACGACCTTCTCCGCGTACCCTGCTTCCAGCTTGCGGATCGTCACTTTTTCGTCAATGCCCGTCTGGGCATTGCCCCTGACGACACCGTCGATCCTGACGATCGCTTTGCCGGTGTCCTGGGGCAGGCCCGGCCAGACGATAGCTCCGGCTTTCTTCCTCCCCTTGATCTCGATTATGTCGCCGCTGACGAGGCCGAGTGCCCGCATCACATCGGTGCTGACCCGTGCGATGCCGCGCCCCGCGTCCTCGTGCGTGGCTTCCTTCACAGTAACTTCGAATTCTTCTGAAGTGTTCATAACAACCCTCGATGAACCGATATTTACCACTAGTAAGGGTTGATCGGTATAAAAAATTTACTTCGAGGCAAGGCGCCGGGCGGGAACCGTGCGGGCGGTTCTGCGGGACGACCGCCCCGGTACGAGTGCGTCCCGGCGGTCACCCGGCGCGCGTGACGCCGTCTTCGGTCACGATGCAGTGCAGGGCGATGTCGTGCGCCTCGGCGGGGATGCGGTCCGCCCGCTGGCAGGCGAATCCGACTCCTATCCGCAGGACGCCGGGATGCGTGCCCAGAAACCGGTCATAGTAGCCTGCGCCGTACCCGAGGCGGTGGCACCGGTCGTCGAAACCTATCAGGGGGATGACCGCGGCGCCGATGCTTCCCCCGTCTGCAGGGATTTCGTGGCCGACAGGCTCGGGAACATGAAAGGTGCTCGGGAGCAGCACCCCCGTGTCCTCCAGATAGGAGAGCCGGAGCGTGCGGGTTTCCCGCTGGATGATGGGGACCACCACCGCTGTCCCCCGTTCGAGGAGCGCTTCGATAAGTCCTAATGTCTCCACTTCAGGCTCTTTTGCAACGTAGACCATGACCGTGTCGACCCCTTCGAGGAGTCCGAGGAGGATCCCGGCAATAGCACGGCTCTTTTCTGCCCGTTCTTCCGTCGTGAGGGATGCCCGTGCGTGTTTGAGGCGTTCGCGGAGGTGGTGTTTGGTCGGGTCCTTCCGGTACTTATTCATGGTCGGTTTCTTTGAGCATCCGCAGCGAGCGGGCGAGGATTTTGGTCTTGCCGATGAGGCTTGCGATCAGGATGGTGTCGAGAATCTCGTCATCCGTGGCCCCGGCGATTTTCGCGGCGCCGATATGGACCTTCAGGCACTGGTCAGAGCAGGACGCGGCCGCGGCGGCAATGCAGATGAGTTCTGCGGTTTTCTCATCGAGGCTCTCGGGGCGTGCGGTCATGGCATCGCCGAGCGCGGTGAGGGCGAAGGCGCGGGGGCGCTCGCGCATCTTTGTGAAAATGAACGGGACCATGCCGAGCATCTCCCCGATGTCCTCGATGAAGCCGTCCCCGATCTCATCGGCATGGCGCAGGAATTCCGCCACGCAGTCTCTGGTTTCTTCGTTCATTGCAGCATCTCCAGCAGCTGCCGCATTTCGTCGATATGGTACTGTCCGGGGGAGGTCGGGCTGCCCGCATGGCAGAATGCCAGTTCGGATCCGAACAGGGGGAGGATGGCCCGCAGGTAGCGAAATTTCTCTCCCATCACGCCCGTTGCGACCGGTCGTTTCGCTGTGGCGGTGAAGGTGAGGAGCAGGATCGCGTCCTCGATGGACGCGGGAGCGACGATGATCTTGGGCAGGTCGCCAAAGCCGCGCAGTTCCCGCTCCAGATCCCGGAGCGCGGCGGGACCGGGCATGTCATTTCGGTGGTTCGAGGCGATGATCGTCGCGCCGCTCCCCCGGATCCCGTCTGCGCAGGCGGCAAAGGGTCGTTCGATATCGACATAGTCCGCGATGGCGAGCCACGGTTCGAGGCGCTCTCGCCACTCCTCCGCCGTCCCGAGAAACGCTCCTCCTTCCGCCGCCGACCTGAGGGTGATGATGCGGGGGGTGGCGATGGTGGCGAGCGTCTCCCGCACCCCTTTGTGGTCTGGTTCCGGCAGAAGGTCGAGGCGCACTTCAATCGCATCGGCTCCTGCCGCGACCGCACGAAACAGTGCGTCCAGATCCAGAACCGATACGACGAGTTTCATCCCAGCGTCCCTTTTGCCCGAAACATTAGAAGGAAAAGTGCCTGTTGACGATCTTCAGCGCGCAGTAGTCGCCGCACATCGTGCAGGCATCCGTATCGGCCGGCGATCGTTCGTCGCGAATTTTGCGGGCGATTTCCGGGTTGATGGCCACGGCAAACTGGCGTTCCCAGTCGAGATCGCGGCGGGCGTGGCCCATTTCCAGATCGAGTTCGCGTTTGTTCAGCTTGATCATGTCCCCGGCGTGTGCGGCGATGCGGGAACTGATCACGCCTTCGTACACCTCGTCGGGCGTGGGAAGCGCCAGGTGCTCGGCGGGCGTGACGTAGCAGATGAAGTCCGCGCCGTACGCCGAGGAGATTGCGGCGCCGATGGCCGCCACGCGGTCGTCGTAGCCGGGAGCGATGTCGGTGACGAGCGGGCCGAGCATGTAGAAGGGCTTTTCGTTGGTGAGACGCTTCTGGACTTTGACATTCGCCTCGATTTCGTCGATGGGGATGTGGCCCGGCCCCTCGATGATGGTGGTCACCCCGGCGTCGTGCGCCCGGTCGGCGAGTTCCGCGTTGATGATCAGCTCCTGCATTGCGGCGCGGTCGGTGGCGTCGTGACACGCCCCCGCCCTGCAGCCGTTGCCGAACGAGAGCGTGACATCGTGTTCCTTCATGATCTCGATCAGGTAATCGAACTCGGCGTAGAGCGGGTTCTCCTGCTCGTTGTGGAGCATCCATGCGGTCATAAACGCGCCGCCGCGGGAGACGAGGCCGCCGTGGCGCCCCTGGTTTTTCAGGCGCTTCATTGTCTCGAGGTTGATGCCGGTGTGGATGGCCATGAAATTGGTGCCGAGCTTCGCCTGTTCTGCGGTGATCCTGAACAGGTCGTCGGGCTCCATATGCACCACCGCGCCCTTTTCGCGGGCAGCCTCGATGAATGCCTGGTAGAGCGGGACGCTTCCCACCGAAAGCGTGGTGTTCGCGATGACCTGCTTTCTGATCTCCGTGAAATCACCGCCGGTCGAGAGCTCCATCAGGGTGTCCGCACCGGCCTTCTCCGCCATTCTGGCCTTCTCGATCTCCATGGGAATATCGACGATATCGGTCGACGTGCCTATCGAGGCATTGACCTTGGTGCGCAATCCACGGCCAATCCCGCAGAGTTTGACCTCCCGGTAGGGGGACCGTGGGATTGCAATATGCCCGCCCGCAACACCACGTCTCACAAAATCCTCTGTGACACCCTCCGCGGCAGCGATGAGTTTCATTTCTTCGGTTATGATGCCTTTTCTGGCGTCGTCGACCAGTGTCATGGAGAACTATTGGAGGAAAGAACAGATAAAGGCTTTTTTTGTTGATTTGCGAATAAATCTGGATTGTTTAGTGGGCAAGTAAACTGGAGTTACTCATACGAAAAATAATTGGAGGTCGTTCCCGCATCCGGGCGCACGAGGGTGGTTTCCCGAAGAGGCGTCTTTTCCTCTGCCGTCTCCCGGGAAATCGAGCGCGCACACCCGCGGGGATGCTGCCGGAGATCCGCTGCCCGCCCGTTCACGTCCGGGGTTTAGAAGCCCCGGAGAAGAAGCTCGTAGATGGTATCGGTCGGTTTCAGCAAGGCCGCGGCGGCATCCCGGCGGTCACGCACCTTGCAGAACCGTGCCGGATACGGGCATTCATCCGGGTGGCCCGTGCTACAGTAATAGGTCCCCGATTCCGTTCGCACGGCATATTCACATTCATCTCCTCGCGCCATACACGTCACGTCCCGCGAAAGGTTTCCTGTTGCTATCAAGCTCGGTTCGCACGTTAATTATAGGTTTGTATCGGGGATATCGTCCGTTGATAACCGCCGGGGGAACGGGCATCCGGGTGCCGGCACACGCGCCGGTGGCGGGTGCGCATGCTCGATTGAAACCTTGAAGTGACTTGAACAGAGAAGTTATCTGCACTGGTGATGTTTTGAAGGTGAATTTCGGGGGATTCGTACCGCTCAGCACGGTTGACTGGCCGGGCCGCGCGGTATGTACGGTGTTTTTCAGGGGCTGCCCGGTGCGATGCCATTACTGCCATAATGCCGCGATCCAGACGGGGGACGACCTGCGGGAGGTCGGCGAGGTGGCGGACCTGATACGGTCCTCGCGCCTTGTCGTCAGCGGCGTTGTCTTTTCAGGCGGGGAGGCGACCATGCAGAAACAGCCCCTGCTCGAGCTTGCCCGGGCGAGCAAAGCGATGGGGCTTTTCGTCGGGGTGCAGACCAACGGGGTGTTCCCCGCAACCCTGCGCGCCCTCATCGAAGAAGGCCTGGCAGACAGGATCGCGCTCGACATCAAGACCCGATGGGAATTCTACCACAACCTCCTGAAAGTGAAACCGGAGCTTGTCGACAGGGTGAAAGAATCGCTTACACTCTGCAAAGCAGCGTTCATCGCCGGAACACTCCCCGAATTCGAAGTGGTCACCACGATTTTTCCGGGCAGAGAGTCCGATGTGCAGTATATTGCGCGGGAGGTGGAAGAGGTGGAGTACGTGCTGCAGCAGGGTGTGGAAGGCTCCATCCCCCCCCTCACCTTCGAACAGTTGAAACAGATCGCCGATAAAATCGGCAGGAACGTGAAAATCCGGACACGCGAGGACGGCGAGGTCGCCTATGTCAACAATAGAATCATCGTTGCCGATTCCATCGTTCTTACCGATATCATGCAGGCACGGAGGGCCCTATGAAGGTCATCGGGGTGGTCGGCCTCCCCGCGAGCGGGAAGGGCGAATTTTCCCGGATTGCCGGGGACATGGGGATCCCGGTCGTCGTGATGGGCGATGTGATCCGGGATGTGCTCATCGAGCGAGGCCTGCCCCCCACCGACGAAAACCTGGGCGCGGTATCGCGGGAACTGCGGGAGAAGAACGGCAGGGCCGCCATTGCAGAGCGATGCATCCCCAGAATCAACGCGCAGGATGCGCCGCTCGTCCTCGTGGACGGCATCCGGAGCGATGCGGAGGTGGCAGTGTTCCGGGAGGCCTTCGAGAACTTCACCCTTATCGGGGTGGACGCGCCGTTTGAACTGCGGTTCCAGCGCCTCAACGACCGGAAGCGCTCAGATGACCCGGCCGACGAGGAGAGTATGCGCGCCAGGGATGCACGGGAACTCGGGTGGGGGCTTGGCCGGGCGCTGGAGATGGCGGATGCCACGATCAGCAACGACGGATCGATCCAGGAGTTCAGGGACGAAGTCATCGCCATCCTGAAAGGAACGGAGGCCTGAGATGTCGTTGCAGCCGTTTTTCTCCTCCTCCTCCAAAGTGTGGGATTCCATCGAATGGGTGTTCGGTATCGAGGAATGCGGCTATGCGGGATGGGAGATCTCTGCGGATGGCAATTACCGGATGGATAATCCGGACAATGTGGAACGCATCCGCGAGGTGCTCGGATCGACGACGCTGGACGTGTCGGTGCACGCGCCGTATTCGGACCTGAACCTTGCTTCGCTGAATTATCCCATCTACCGTGAATCGATACGCCAGATGTCCCGCTGCGTCGAGGCCGCCGCCGAGTTTACCGACCGGGTCACCATCCACCCCGGCTACCTCTCGCCTGCGGCAAAACTCGTGCCAGAGCATGTGTGGGACCTGCACAAGGCGGCACTCGCGGAGATCGGGGCGGTTGCACGCGATGTTGGGGTCCTCGCAACACTGGAAAATATGCCGGACATCCCGAATTTCTTCTGCCAGGTGCCCGACGAGCTCTTCGGCATGGCCGACGGGATCGAGGGTGTGGGCATCACCCTCGATGTGGGGCACGCGCATACCATGGGGATGGTCGATGCCTTTCTCCGGAGGATAGGCGAGGTCGACCACGTGCATATCCATGATAATGACGGCACCCGCGATGCGCACCTCGCCCTCGGCGAGGGGACGATCGACTGGAAGGACGTAGGCTCCCGGGTTGCAGCGTCCTACTCCGGCATCTGCGTGGTCGAGGGCAGGAACCTCGATGAAGCCAGAACAAGCCTCGAAGCGTTCCGGGGGTGGTTTTCATAGCCGGCGAGACCCTGCAGGTCTACTTCCTGGGCACTGCTGGAGCCCTCCCCACCCCCCAGAGAAACCCCCCCTGTTTTTTGATACGCCGGGGGGCCGACACCCTGCTGTTCGACTGCGGGGAGGGCGCCCAGCAGCAGATGATGCGGGTGCGCACCGGGTTTACCATCGATGCGGTATTTATCACCCACTGGCACGCCGATCATTTCCTCGGTCTCTTCGGGCTCATGCAGACGCTCTCTTTTATGGGACGGGACGAGCCGCTAACCATCTACGGGCCCGAATGGGTGGACGAGTTCGTCGCGGCGGTCTACCATCTCTCCAAAAACCACCTGCGGTTCCCCCTCGTCGCACGGAAACTGCACCACGGCGATCAGGTGCGCTTCGAGGGGTACCATGTGCGGGCCTTCCGCACCGTCCACGGGATCGCCAGTCTCGGGTACATCCTCGCCGAAGACGACCGGCCGGGGAGGTTTCACCGTGAGCGGGCGATCGAGCTCGGCGTGCCCGCCGGCCCCCTCTTCGGACGGCTGCAGCGGGGCGAAGAGGTGCGCATCGCCGCCGGCGGCGAGGAGCGCATCATCCGTCCCGGCGATGTCCTCGGCGAACCGCGTCCCGGGAGAAAAATCGTCTATACCGGCGACACCCGGCCCGGCTGCGAGGGCTGGAAGGAATGGGGGTGCCAGGCCGATCTGCTGCTCCACGACGCCACCTTCGATGACGACGAACTCGACCGTGCACAGGAGGTGTACCACTCGACCGCCGGCGAGGCCGGGTCGGTGGCAGAGGAGCTCGGGGCCGCAACGCTCGCGCTCGTCCATATCAGTTCACGATATACCACGACAGCAAACCATATACAGCATGCAAAGGAACACTTTAAGGGTGAAGTGATCGCTCCGGACGATCTCTGGCTGCTCGAACTGCCGTACAGGGGATGAGAAATGATGGGAGATGGTGATAGTGAACCTGGTGGGCGTCGGCAGCTTTTCGCGACTCTTCTTTGTCGGCCTTGGCGCGCTGTTAATCAGCACCGTTACCGCCAGTGTCGCCGGGATCTATCTCGGCTCAGCAAGCAGCATTCTTGAGCTCCTGCCGGGCCTGATGGTGCTCCTCCCGCCTTTGCTCAACATGCGCGGGTGCATTTCCGGCGTCCTCGCGTCCCGCCTCTCTTCCTCGATGCACCTCGGAGAATTCGAGGTATCATTCGCACGCGACAGCTTGCTCGGTGAAAACATTCGTGCAAGCCTTGTCAGCACGATCGTCGTCGCAGCTGTTCTCGGCGTGTTTGCCGATATCATGAGCAGACTGGTGGGGATTGGATCGTTGGATTTCATCGATTTCATGAACATTTCCGTGGTAAGCGGAGTACTCTCCGGGCTCGTGGTCATGGCGATCACCCTCATCGTCGCGGTGCTCAGCTACCGCTACCGCATCGATCTCGACATGGTGGGAGCGCCGACGGTGACCACATCCGGCGACCTCGTCACACTCCCCATTCTCATCGGCTCCGCGCTCATCATCACGGCACTGGACCCTTTATTGAAAAATGTCCTTTTTGGTGCAATCATTCTCCTCCTCGTCGGATTGGCCATCTATCTCTGGAAGGTCACCGACCAGGTCAGGACCATATCCCGCGAAACTATCCCGCTGCTCATTCCGCTCGCCTTTATGGGCATTGTCGCAGGGACGATGTACACCACTGATCTCGACAGGTTCGTGACGTTTGCCGCGCTTCTCATTTTGATCACGCCGTTTGTTGGAGGGTGCGGCTCAATCGGGGGGATCCTGTGCTCCCGGCTTGCCACGGGGATGCATATGGGGAGCATAGCGACCGATGTTGTCCCGAAAAAGGATGTCATGCCCTATTTTTTCACCAGTTATGGCTATGCTGCGGTGTTGTTCCCGCTGCTCGGGCTGATGGCGCACAGTGCAGCACTGCTCCTTGGACTGTCGTCCCCGGGCCTGCTCGAGATCGTTTGTATCTCCGCAGGATCGGGGTTCATTCTGATCAGCATGGTGAATATCATCGCATACGCGACGGCGGCGATGTCGTTTCGCTACGGGCTGGATCCCGATAATTTTGGGATTCCCGTGATTACCAGCACGATTGATTTCTTGGGTGCGGTAATCCTGATTTCGGTTGTTTCCCTTGTCCTGTAGGGATAATTTTGTAATGGATAAGCGAGATAGTAGCTTAGGACAAGAATCCATGAATGAACTTGAATATCAGCCTGTCAGCTTCAAGGATGTCCTCATTGAGATGAAGGACATCTCCGAGCTGATGGTTGATCTTGCTTATTCTGCGATACTGTTTGAGAGCAAAGAGATCGCGTCGGAAGTGCTCAATCTCGAAGAGAGCATGAATCAACTGGTCTACCAGGCGCGGATGCAGAGTATTCTCGGCGCACGCAGGGTCGAGGAGGCCGAGGCGATGAGCGGCATGCTCCAGGTTGCGGAAGCCGCCGAAAAGATTGCCAATTCTGCCTCGGAGATCGCAGCGATCATCATCAAGGACATCAAGTTTCCCGCACGCCTGCGCGAGGCACTCCCGGAAGCAGAGGAGGTGACCGTGCGGGTGGTGGTGAAGGACAACAGTACGCTGGACAATGCCACGCTCGGCGAACTCAAGCTCCAGAGCACCACCGGCATGCGGGTGATCGCCATCCGGCGCGGGGTGAGCTGGATCTACAATCCCGGTCGTGATTCCCGGACGGTGGACGGCGATATCCTGATCGCCAAAGGACAGGACGAAGGGATCGCCACCCTGTACGCGATGGCCGGTTATCTTTCCCCCCCGCATGAGAAAATGTCCAATCCGGTCGTCGTGGAGGATCTCGACCGGGCCGTGCGGCTGATCGTGAAAATGAAGGATAGCAGCGAACTCGTGGTGGGCCTGGCCTACACCGCCCTCCTCTTCGACAGCCGCGAGGTTGCCGAGGAGGTCGTCTCACTGGATGCAAAAATGGACGATATGCGCATGAAACTCGACCTGTGGGTGCTGGAGGCGGCAAAAAGGATAACCAACGTCGAGTACCTCCGGGGCCTGCTCTACATGTCGTCATTCGCAGAGCGCATCTCCAATGCTGCCGTTGCGATCGTCGACGTCATTCGCAGGGACATCGAGGTTCCCCCCCTCTTTAAAAAGATCGTGCGGGAATCAGACGAGATCATCACCCGCATCAAGATCGATGAATCCTCGTCGCTGGTCGGCAAGACGCTCAACGAAGCGACGCTGGGCACGGTCACCGGGATGGTGGTGCTGGCGATCAAGAGCAAAGAACGATGGAAATATCGCCCCGGGAAAAATGACCGCCTCCATGCCGACGATATTATCATCGCGAAAGGGAGCAGGGACGGCGAATGCAGGCTGGTCGATCTCTGCAGGGAAAAAACCTGAATTTTACGACACACACGTCAAACGAGGAATGAGATATGGATACTATCGTATACCGCCTTGGTGCGCACTGTGACATCGACGATGTCGAAGAAGGAAAAATCTACGAAGCGAAAGTCCAGGGCTTTGCCAAATTCGGAACCTTCGTCCTTTTCAACGACCGCGTGAAAGGGCTTGTTCATAAAAGCAATAGCAAAAAGAGCCATGAAGAGCGGGACACAATCCTGGTCAGGGTGCTCAATATCCGCAGCAACGGCAATATTGACCTCGAAGAGGTAACCCCTGCCGTGTATACCACCCAGATGGTGGTCAAGAAAACCCCGATGGTGCGGCTCTCCGATCTCGCCACCCGCGTGGGGCGGACGGTCACCATCGATGGCGAGGTTGCCCAGATCAAGCAGACCTCCGGCCCCACGATCTTCACGATCGTGGATGAGACCGGCACGGAAAACGCGGCGGCATTTATCGAAGCGGGGGTTCGCGCCTATCCTGACGTGCAGCTCGGGGACCTCGTGGAGGTTGTCGGCGAGGTCATGATGCGCAACAACCAGGTCCAGATCGAGGTTGCCTCGATGACCGTTCTGGTGGGGGAGGAAGCGGACCGGGTGCGGCAGCGGCTTGAAGAGGCGCTGGAGATACGGGCCGAGCCAGAAGACATCCCGTTCCTGGTGGAGAGCGAGGTGCTGGAAAACCTCAAACCCGAGCTCCGCAAAATCGCCAGGATCATCCGGAAATCGGTATTCACCGCACAGCCCATCATTCTCCGGCACCATGCGGACGCGGACGGCATCTGTGCTTCGGTCGCCGTGGAACAGGCGGTCGTCGCCCTGATCCGCGAGAGCGGGGCCGATTTCGACTCCGAATCATACCTGTTCAAACGCGCTCCTTCAAAAGCCCCGTTCTATGAGATCGAGGACGTTACACGGGATCTCGACTACGCGCTCAAGGACCATGTCCGGTTCGGGCAGAAACTTCCCCTGATCCTCATGATGGACAACGGCTCGACGGAGGAGGATGAGCCCTCGTACCGGATGGCGAAGGTGTACGGGTTGCCGATCGTGGTCGTCGACCACCACCACCCGGATGCAAGCGTCGACCAGTACCTCATGGCCCACGTCAACCCCTACCATGCCGGGGGTGATTTCGGGATCACCGCGGGAATGCTCGGGACCGAACTCGCCCGCCTGATCCATCCGCCCGTGGAACGCCTCATCCGCCACCTGCCTGCCGTTGCGGCGGTGGGGGACCGGAGCGAGGCGCCCGAACGGCACCGCTATCTGGACCTCGTGAGCGACGACTATGATGAAGCCTGCCTGAAGAACATTGCGCTCTCCCTCGACTATGAGCAGTTCTGGCTGCGGTTCAATGACGGCAGGGAAATCGTCAAGGATATTCTGAATCTCAAGAACAACCCCGAACGGCACAGGAACCTTGTGGCCCTGCTGACGACGGAGGCAAACCGGGCGATCGAGGAGCAGCTCTCCGCTTCGATGCCGCATGTGCAGGAGCAGGTACTCGAAAACGGCGCCCGGCTCTTTGTGCTCGATGTGGAGATCTACGCCCACCGGTTCACGTTCCCGCCGCCTGGCAAGACGTCCGGAGAGGTGCATGACCGGCTTTGCACCACCCACGCGCAGGACGCCGTGGTCACGCTCGGCCTCGGGCCTGACTTCGCCGTGATCCGGTCCCGGGGGGTGCTGATGAACATCCCGCAGATGGTACGGGAATTGCGGGACGAGATCACCGGCGGCGGGGTGAACGGCGGGGGGCACCTCGTGGTGGGGAGCATCAAATTCGTCGAAGGAATGCGTGATGTGGTATTTAAACGCTTAATTGAAAAGATTGGAGCGTTTCCCGTTGGATCCGCCCGCTAAGTCGGGATTATATAATTTCTTCCCGCGGGCCACCCTTTCTTTCTTCTGGTATTTAAAATAAACTGGATTCTTATAAATCGTGGATAACATTGATAATCACTGGAGCTAATCAAATGTTCCTGATCCCGCCTTCCGTTTTGGTGAGCATTGTGAGCACCTATCAGTCAGGTGTCATATCAAAAGAGTGCTTTTACCCGGGGAAAAAGGGTACATTTAAATACCAATTGTACTATAACTGAGTTTACTTGTGGAGGAACCGAATGTCACGCATGGGCACCATTCGAGAGAAGTATACCGCATCGCAGATCAAGATTTTGACATATCTCCTTGCGGGCCTGACGAAGGGAAAACACTACTTTAAGTCAAAGTATATTGCCAAGGAACTGGGTCTTTCCCCGAAAGAGGTGGGGACCAATCTCGCCATACTCGCGGACATCTGCGAGGAGCTCGATATCTCCCGGTGGAGTTATTCCAACAGCACCACATGGCGCGTCACGGCACGGGCATTCTGAGTGATTTTTCTCTTATCCTCCCCCATTTTCGGATCCCCGGACGCATCCTGCAGAAAGGGGAAAGTTTTGTATGATCCCTCGCCAAACGGATAGAATAAAGGAGTAATCTGTTGGTGCACTGGCAATGCCCGCAATGCGGGGTAATCAAGAATGTTTTCTGCCCTCAATGCGGGGCGGAGAAAGCGCCGGGGGCTCCCTGTCCACGGTGCGGACAGAAAGTGATATCAACCATCTGTCCCCAGTGTGGATTCGAATACCGCTGGGACGAGTGATATGCTGCGGCAGCAGACCGGCGGTGCGTGACGATTTTCCAGCAAGGTTCAGACGTGCGTGGAACGGGAAGGGATGTGATTATGACGGAAAAAATCGCTGATTTTATTTCAGAACTCGAATTCGTGGCCGACATCAACGAGTATAAGGATTGCCTGATGAACCAGGACAACACGCAGGACGACCCTGCCGCCCTCTGGTTCAACATCGACGTTCCCAAAGGGCATGGTCTCTCGATGGGTGACCGGGTGCGGATCATTATCGAAAAGGTCGAATAACCACCCTGATTTTGGGCACCTACGGGGATAGGTAGTCGGCCAGCGTCTCGAGCGAGAGCGAGATGCCGTCCGCAGAGCGGGTGTGGACGATGAAATACATGGCGGTGCAGGAGACCTGGACGGTTTTCGTCATGCTTCCCCCGTGGCGAAGCTCTCCTCCCTCCAGCAGTTCTCCTGTTGTTGCATCGACCAGCACCCATTGCAGCAGGGCATACTGCGGGGTGGTCGTGGCGGCGAGAGTGCTGTTGACCCGCCACACGGGGTACGGCACGCTGAATGTTTCCGTCAGTCCTCCCGACGATTCTTCGAGCACGGCAAACGCGACCACCTCGTTGAACCGCCACTGCCAGTCGGGATCGGATGCCCCGAATACGTTCATATTGGACGGGAGGATGTGGACCGGATAGGAGAGATAATTGCCGGTATAGGTGATGCGCACCGGATCGGGGATCGACGGTGCGGGTGGTGCCGGCGTGGGGGTCGCCGGGGTGGTGTGCGTCTCCGGCGTCCGTGGAGGATCGGCAGGCGTCGGGGTGACGGCGGGAAGCGGTGCCTGCACATCGTCCGGCGACACGGGGCTGTAGAATATCGAGAAGAGCGCAACGACGAGAAGTGCCCCGACCAGAGTGAGTGCATCGTGGAGATCCATGGCAGAACCGGTACACAAACCAAGGCGGCAGGGTCAGATAAATCCAGCGGAATTGCATCGGGCGGGGATTTATGCGGTTGCACCGGGTCCCGTGCGGCATCGGTGGTGCCCGGTTCAAGTGGCAACTCTTAACTCATTTGGCATACGACGATCTGGTGAGCCAATGGATATTCATGCGTCGAGAACCTGGATCCTCTTTTACCTGATATCCTTTGTCGTGCTTCTCTGGGCGCTCTTCCTGACCACCCGGGGTGTGCTGCTCGGGTTCGGCCTGACCATGGTGATCGTGATCGTCGGCATGAATTCTGTCATGGTATCGGCGGAGCTGAAAAAAGCGTCCCGGAGAAAGGAAATGATGAAACGGTTCTCGCAAAAAAGCGAGGAACCATCTGAAAACGAACCCGAAAGCATGGGGTTCCTCGAATAGACGGCGGTATGCCCGGCCCCCTCTCACGCGGGATGTCTTCGCGCGCGTTCCCGGTCCGCACCGCCCGGCAACGGCCCGCTCGGCTTCCGGTAGATTTTTTGCAGCGAATTATAGGGCACAAACAGCGATTCCACGTCCCGGCTTAAGAATTCGGTCTTGCCCATGATGTAATAGCCGTCGTGGAGGAGCGCGGCATGGAACATCACCGCAAGGTCGTTCTTTTGCTTTTCCGTGAAATAAATCGTAACATTCCGGCAGAGGATGATATCGATGAAGCTCGAGGCGGGCTTTCCGCTCATCAGGTCGTGGGCCTGGAACCTGATGTACTCGCGCAGGTGGGGCTTCACCGCATATTTTCCGTCCTGCCGCAGGGTGAAATGCCTCCTGACCTGACCCGGTGTCAGGTTTTCAAGTGATTTTTCGTGGTAAACGCCGGCTTTCGCTTTGTCGAGCGCCTCCGCATCAAGGTCGGTGGCGAGGATCGTCACCCGGACGCCGGGGCGCAGGCGGCAGAGATCGTGCGCGATCAGGGCGAGTGAGTAGGGCTCTTCCCCCGTGGCGCATCCCGCGCTCCATATGCGGATGCGGTCTTTGCGCCGCATCAGCTCCGGGAGTAGCTCCTTGTGAATGATGTCAAAGACCTCCGTATCACGCGAAAATTTGGTGACATTGATCGTCAGGGTGGTGCGCAGCTGCTCCTGCTCGTCCGGGCTCGAGAGGAGCAGCGTGTGGTAGTCATCGAAGTCCTTCCTGCCGGTGAGCCTCATCCTCGACAGCACGCGCCGCCTGATGTAGTCCTCCTTGTAATTCGCGCACCGGATGGAGAGGAGCCGCTCGATACTCCTCCTGAGCGCCAGAAACCCATCCATCTGATCTTATCCGATCTGCTGGTTGACCAGATCCCGGAGCACCCTGACCATATCGATCCAGATGACCAGGTTTTGCCTGTTTCCGTCTCCGTTTGCACCGACCTTGATAATTCCCTTGACGAAGGTGCTGATATCGGAGGTGATGCCGTCGCCCATCTGCTCGATATCGTCCTCCGAAACCTGGATGACGCTGTGCACATCGTCCACGATGATCCCGACATTGCTCCCGCCGGCGGCATCGGACATCAGGACGATGATCTTTTTGTTTTCCACGTCATCGTTCTGCGTGATCCGCAGGAGGTTATTGACGTTGATGATCGACGTGATCTCCCCGCGGAGGTTGATGACGCCCGTAATATACGAGGGGGCCCGGGGGATGGGGGTGATGGGCATCATCTCCACGATTTCACGTGCGAGGTGGATGTCCATGGCGTACCGCTCGCCGTTGAGTTCGAATTCAACCAGATCTACCATGCCGCTCATACAGCTCCCCTCAGTTCAGCGTGAACTGCGCCATTTTCGCCTTGAGATGTTCGGCCATTTCGGTCATCTCATGGGATGCGCTGCCCACCTCCTCGGTGGATGCGCTCACCTCCTCGGCGAGGGCGGCCATATCCTCGATACGCTCCATGTTCTCCTTGGTCATCTGTGTGGAGTCTTCCATGCTCTGCATGACGCGGGTGGTGGCATTTGCCTGGTCCTCGGCCGCTCTGGTGATCTCGGTGATGCCGTGGGCCGCAACCTCGATATCGGCCACGATCCTGTTGAGCGCCTCGATCGCCTCGTTCACCCGATCGATGCCGCCCTGGATCTCCGTGTGGGATGCCTTCATGGATGCGGCGGTCCGGTCGCTGTTCGTCTGGATGGTGCCGATGAGATCCTCGATGGTCTGGCTCGCATCCTTTGCCTCCCCCGCAAGATTCCTGATCTCGCCCGCCACGACCGCGAACCCGCGCCCGTGCTCGCCGGCGCGTGCGGCTTCGATGGCCGCATTCAGGGCGAGCAGGTTTGTCTGTCCGGCGATACCACCGATCAGCTTGACGATGTTGCTGATCTCGTGCATCTGTTCGTTGAGGTGGGTGATCTCGTCGACGCTCTGCTGGGAGATCTCGCCGACGGCCTGCATTTTATTGTGGGCGTCCATTCCGATTTCCGCAGCTTGATTCCCTTCGGTGGCTGCTTTCTGGGCCCGTGCCATGACCTCCTGCGACGTGCTGGCGATTTCCTCGATGGAAGCGGAGAGGTCGGAGATCTCCCTGTTGATATCTTCTATCTGGATCAGGAGGTTGCGGGTGAACTCTGACGACTGCTGGGTGGCGACCGCGACCTGTTCGGTTGCCCTGCCGATCTCGTCCGCGCTCTTGCTCACCTCGGCCGAGGTGTTCTGTACGAGATCGCTGTTTCTGCTGACCTCCTCGATGGTGGCCTTGATGGATGCGAGGGTGGTGTTGTAATCGTGTTTGAGCCGGGCGAGCGGGTCGCTTTCCTCGATCGTTGCGGTTGCGGTCAGGTCGCCGTCCGCCATCCTCGCCATGGCACCTGCGAGTTCTTCCGCGCTCGCGTTCAGCCGAGTGGCCTCCTGCTGCGCCTCCTCCATCAGTTTCTGGACTTCTTTCTCCTTCTCTTTGACCTCGGTGATGTCGTTGTACACGATCAGGATGTTTGCGAGCTCGCCGTCACCGGTGGTGATGGGAATGCCGTACTGCTCGAGTACGTGCACGCCGCTGGGGAGATCGACGGTGACGGCCCCATAACTCCGTTTCCGCTGCTTGATCACGAACCCGAGGCCATCTCCGTGCTGTTCGAGTATCTTGAAATCCCGTGCGCTCATCCTGAGAACCTGGTCCTTTCCGATCCCGCTCATGTCGACAAACGCCTGGTTCGTGACGAGGATTTTGAAGTCCGTGCTGACGAGGATCATCGGCATGGGATTTTCCTGCACGATGCTCTCGGACCGCTGCTGGAGGGCCTGCGCTTTTTTCATCTGCTTTTCTCTCGCATCCGCCTCCTCGCGTTCACGGGAGACATCGTTGAACACGAAGACCGCACTCGCGATCTCGCCGTCTTGGTCCGCAACGGGGATGCCGTACTGCTCCACGATCTTCGTCGAGCCGTCGCGGAACGCGATCGCCAGCTCGGATTTTGTCTTCACGCCCGTGAAGGTCGCATCGGTTTTGTCGCCCTTCAACAGGGATATCCTGTAATCCGAGGCCTCCATGCTCATCAGCCGGTCGCGAGACTGCTGCATGAGATCCTCGTATGCCTCGTTGAGATCGCGGATGGCAAACGAGCGATCCAGGATCAGCATCGGCAGGGGGTTGTCGCGGAAGATAGCCGCCATCTGCATTTTCTCTGCATATTCCCCAGCGATGCGCTCGATTGCGGTATTCAGTGCAGCGGCAAAGGGTTGCAGCGAATCGTCGATACCGTCGACGGAAATGCGGGCGGCATGGTCGCCCGCGTTCACCGCATCGAGGACCGATGCCCATTCAGAGACCAGTGCGGTGATGGTCGTGCTGTCGTTTCCGTTGTCGCTGCCGGCTGTTCTGGTTGTGCCGTTAAAGAGTGCTTTTCTTCCGGGCCTCTCCATACTCTCTTCCTCCATACGTGTCCTGTGTTGGTCGGGACTGTTCACCAGTTCCTGATGGCTTGGGTTATTTCACGATACGTGCGGGCCGCCGCACTCTCCGGCGCGTACGCGGACAGGGGCATGCCGTGTCGCTGGGCCTCGTAGACGCTCCCGTCGAAGGGGACCGCGTACACCGAGGGGAACAGTTGTTTCACTTCATGTTCGAATGCATCGAGCCGTTCGGCCTCGGATGCCCCGTCGCCTTCCGCCGTCTTTCCGTAGAGCATGCGCTTAATAAGGGACGCAATTTCGTCGATCGGGGTTGCCGGACGCGACCCGTTCCCCCAGCGCGTGAGGATGGCCATATCGGCGGCAATTGTTCCGCCCACATGCTCTTCGATGTCATCGAAAATGGTGGCGAGCGCCTCGATGCCCTTCAGGGCAAAAATCCCGGAATCAAGCGTGACGATGGTCTTGTCTGCCGCAACGAGGCCGTTAATGACGAACTGGCCCATGCTCGGCGGCGTATCGATGAGGATATGGTCGTAGGCATCCTTCACCGGCTGTAATGCCTCTTTGAGAATCCCCGCTCTCTCGTCGATGTTGTAGAGATACGGCTCGACTCCCACAAGGTCGAGCGACGACGGCGCAAGACTGATTCCGGATTGGGTTTCTATGATGACATCATCGAAAAAAATGTCCGGGAATCCTTCAAAAAAGCTCATGTACACGTCATACATATTGGGTTGCTGTGCGAAGGGATCCACCCCCAGTCCCGCGGTGGCGTTCGCTTGCGGATCGCTGTCGACGACCAGCACACGATCCCCGTTGAGCTGCAGAAATCCTGCGATATTGAGGCATGACGTGGTTTTCCCCGTACCCCCCTTGTGGTGGGCGAATGCAATGATGGAAATTGTACAGCACCTCGCGTTTGGGAATTGTATAAAAATGACATATGAGATTTTTAGTTAAAAACAATTCTATTTGATTATTGAATTGATAATGCCGTTTCAGAGACGATCCGGTCAAGAAAATAGAAATCATACACATGTACTTCTGCAAATGTTCTGGTGCGCAAAAAAAAATCCCGGCACATGGCCCGCGTGGGGCGTGCACGCCGGTTGCATCGGAGCATCGGGCTATCGCCGGTATTCATATTCTTCCGCAGGCCAGGATCGGTGTCGGGGGCAAAAACCCGAAAGGCCATCCAATTGATTTGCGGTTCCGGACAATGTGAAAGGATTGACCGCGCCCGTCGCGGTGACAGGAATGTGCCGATTCTTCTTCGCCGCGGTGAGCAGGTATTCGACATCTCCCGGTAGATGCAGGGGAGATCGCGGTGACGATGCAACCCCCGCAGGATGTGCCGGTGCTGTGTTCTTCTGCCGTGCAGCGCCGGATGCGCATGCGTGAAGACGGCACCCGGAGGATCGATATCCTGGCCAGTATAGTAAACAGCGAATGGAAAAGTTAAACCCTGTGGCGCCGATCGTACAGATAATGTGTATGGATAAGCTCAAAATCGTCGTCTTCGGCTCCTACAATGCCGGTAAATCAACCTTCATCCGCTCACTCGATCCCGAATCACGTCATATTGAGGCGGATAATGAGAACGGGTCCACCACCGTTGCGCTCGACTACGGGCGGGTGGTGGTGGGCGACAAGAAAGTGTACCTCTTTGGTACACCCGGACAGGAGCGTTTTGAGTTTGTCAGGCAGATCCTTGCGCGGGGGACGGACGGGGCCGTCGTGATGGTGGACTCGACCGCCGAAATCGATGATATGACCCTGTATCTCTGCGAATGGCTCACCGATCGGGACATACCGTTTGTAGTGATGCTGAACAAGTGCGATTGCACCGATGCCAGCCCCGAAAAGTTCGTTGACGTGATCTGCGATGGCTACGCCCACAAAATCTCCGCCATCACCGGGGAAAACGTGTACGAGGCTCTTGCCGCATTTGTCAACCGCGTCAATGCGGTATCCCGGAAAAACAAATAGTATTAAATCTTGCTGATTTTTATATTGAAATAATGACGTCCAGGTGTTCTCTGGTTCTTCTTGCACTGGCACTCCTCCTCTTCGGGTGCATTGCGGGATGCCTCTCGTATTCATTCGGCGCCGTTGCCTATGACGGGGATGAATTGAAGGTTCAGGTATTCAATTCCGGCGAGCCGCGGGAGGTGGTCCTGCAGGCGACGATCTTCCGGACCGAGCAATTCAGCCAGACGGAAGTGTACAAGAAGGCGGAATACAAGTTCCTGGAGCAGGGGGAGAATGAATACCGCATTCCCATTGATCTCGAACCGGGCACGTACAAGATATACCTCTATGTCATGATCGATGGAGACCGCGCCGCCACCGAAATACGCGATATCGAAATACAGGCATGATCCCCGCCGGCCTTCGTGCTTCTCTGGGAGACGAGCCTGCCGATCTCGTCTGCGAAAACTGCAATCTCTTCAATCCCTTTACCTGCGAGTGGGAGCACACCTCGTTTGCAGTACAGGACGGCATTGTGGTGGGGGTCGGGGAGTACCGGGGACGATCCGTGCTCGATATGGGGGAGGCCCGCGTGGTTCCCGGGCTCATCGACGCCCACGTCCATATCGAGAGCTCCCTGCTCACCCCGTCCGAGTACGGGAGGCTTGTCGCATCCTGCGGCACCACGACCGTCATCGCCGATCCGCATGAAATCGCCAACGTGGCAGGGGCGGCGGGCCTCGACTACATGCTCGAGGAAAGGCGGCACACTCCCCTCGATATCTTCTACATGCTCCCCTCCTGCGTTCCTGCAACCCCGCTGGATGTGGGGGGGGCGCAGCTATCGGCACGGGATCTTGTGCCCTTTCTGGATCGTGAGGGCATCCTCGGTCTCGGGGAGATGATGAACGTGCCCGGCGTGCTCGCCGGCGACGCGGAGGTCTGGGCAAAGATCAATCTCTGCGACATGATCGACGGTCACGCCCCGCTTCTCGGGGGCACCCCGCTGAACGCGTACGTGTACGCCGGCATGAGCAGCGATCACGAGTGCACGGGCGCTGCCGAGGCCGCCGAAAAGCTCCGGCGCGGGATGGCCGTGTTCGTCAGGGAGGGATCCACCGAGAAGAACATCGCCGCGCTGGCGGCGATCATCTCGCCCTGCACGGCCTCCCGGTGCTGTTTTGCCACCGACGACCGGCACGCCGACATGCTGGCGGTGGAAGGGCACATCGACGACTGCATCCGGAAGGCGATTCGCGCAGGCGTGGATGAGACGCTCGCGATCAGGATGGCGACGCTCTCCCCCGCCGAACACTACCGGCTCCGGGACCGCGGGGCGATCGCGCCCGGCAGGATCGCGGATTTCTGCGTTCTTTCCGGGGGGGACGATTTTCGGGTGGCGCGAACCTTCAAGCGCGGGGTGGAGGTGCGCCCCGCTCCCCCGTGCATGCGCCCCTGCCTCCGCCGGGAATTTGCCTGTGCACCTCTCTCCCGTGCCGACCTTGTGATCGAAGGCTCAGGACGGGCCCGCGTCATCGGCCTGGTGGAGCACCAGATCCTCACCCGCGAGATCGTCATGGAGGTAGATGGGCGAATGCTGCCCGATACCGGGAATGATATCCTGAAAGCAGTCGTGTGCGACCGTTACCGGCAGCAGGGGTGCGGCATCGGGCTGGTCCATGGATTCGGGCTCAAGGAGGGTGCGATCGCCGGCAGCGTCTCCCATGATGCGCACAATATCGTGGCGGTGGGTGCGGATGATGCGAGCATCCTGCGCGCCATCCGCGAGGTGATCGAGCGGCAGGGTGCGCTGGTCGCCGTGTCGGGCGCGGGCACCGCCGTGCTCCCGCTGGAATGCGGCGGGCTGATGGCGCGCCTTCCCTACGAGGATGTGCTGGAACGCCTCGCCGCCCTCGAGAACCATGTCGGGAGGATGGGGTGCATCGATCACCCGTTTATGTACCTCTCGTTTCTTGCGCTCACCGTGATCCCGCACCTGCGCGTGACCGCACGCGGCGTGTTCGACGCAGACTCATTCGAGGATGTCCCCCTCTTTCTGGATCAGGGTGCGTGAACACACCGGTTTGCGGTGCGTATCTTCTTTTTCGCTGCGGGTTGCCGTGATCAGGGGAGGTTGTGGTCCACGGTCCAGCCTTCCCGTTTCCGGCGGCTGATGACCGCGCCGACCGCCGCATGCCACCCGTAGAGATCGTCGGCGGAATGGAGCTCCCACCGCATATCCTGTGGCGGCGTGAGCACTTCCATCCTGATCTCCCCGAGCGTCTCTTCGGCGGCGGCCCCATGGGCCCGCGTGGTTACCGACGAGGGGCACCGGGGGTCGCTGCCCGCGGCGGTGATCCAGATCTCCTCTCCGCTCCGGGAGCGCACCCGGATATACCATTGTCCCGGATCCTGTTCCATGGTTGTTCTCCTCATAGCAATCCGGTACCAAGCAGGATGAGGCCGATGATAACCGGCTGGTGGAGCAGGTAAATGAACAGCGAATGCCGTCCTGCAGCCGAAAGTGCCCGGACGGGAACCGCCTGCACCTCGGGAATGGCAACCAGTCGCCGCCCCCCGGGGTAGAGTGCGCTTCCCACCGCAATGCCGATGAGAACGATGCCGAACCATGGGAACAACGGCTCGTAGTCGAGGCTGTAGAACCACGAGGGGTGCAGCCCCATCCATGCGAGCCAGATGGGGCCCTCGAACGCGGTCAGGCCGATGCCGATCAGGATCACCCCGACGCCCAGCATGAAGTTCGCGCACCCGAGCCGGAGAAAGAGCGGTGCGATCATGATCGAGACGCCTATCAGGTGCAGGATGCCGAAGATGATCATCCCCTCCCCGATCATGAGCGCGGTTACCAGGGTGATTACCAACCCGAGGAGCAAAATGCCCATGCCCCGGCGGATATACTTCATCGTGAGCGCTCTCCCGTGGAGGTGTGCGCTGCTGCGGGCATGGCTGATGCTCAGGGAAACGCCGACGAGAAACACGAACGTGGATGCAGTGGCGATGGCAAACAGCCTCCAGAACCCTGAATGGACCTCCACGATGGGCATCCCGAGATAACTGAGATCGAACAGGACATGAAAGGTTACCATCATGACGATGGCGATTCCCCGGAACGCGTCGATCTCCCAGTACCTCTCCTTGCATACTGCGCTCTGTTCTGTCATCCTTTTTAGCCCGGATCGTGTGGTTATCTGTAGATACCATCAATTATCCGTTTTCAACGGCAATATACTCTGGTATGCCATGTGAGGATGAGCACATCGTCGAGGCGATCGGGAAGACCAGAGTCGTCATCCGCAACGGTGCGGTGGTGGAGGTCGGCAGACCGCTGATCGACACGTGCCCGCTCGCGGCACGGTTTGCAAGGCCGGTTCCTCGTGCAACCCCCGATGCCGTCAGGGAAAACATCGAGCACCGCATCCGTTCGTTCGGCATGTGCACGAAAGACCGCATTCTTCAGGGTGATCGGGATGTTGTGGGGTTCGGGGCCTCCGAGCTGCTGGCATCGGCGCTCTCCCGCGGCCGTATCGGGTGTGCGGTCATCGTCTGCGACGGCGCGGGATCGGTGATCGCGGACCGGGCCGGGCTCGTTCAGGGTATCGGGGGGAGGATGTCCGGGCTGGTCAGTACCAGCCCCATCCCCGAGGTCATCGAGGGCATCGCCCGGATGGGCGGGACGGTGGTGTATCCGCAGGATGCGAGGATCGACCCTGTCGGCGCCGTCGAGGCCGCATATGCGGCAGGGTATACCCGCGTGGCGGTCACCGTCGCCGGGGCGGACGAGGCCGAGGCGATCCGAACGGCCCATCCCGGCGCACTGATCGTGGGCGTGCACCTTACCGGTGTATCTGAGGAGAATGCGCGACGACTGGCCGCGTGCTGCGATATCGTGTCTGCATGCGCGTCACGCGCACTCCGCGAGCATGCGGGCGCACGCGCCCTGCTTCAGGCAGGCGTCGCCATCCCGGTCTTTGCCCTCAGCGTGCGGGGAAAAGAAATCATTCTCGACATGATCCTCGCGAGCGACAGCCCCGTCGTGATCCGGGGGACGACGCTCCCCGTTTCGGAAGGGCGGGATCCCGCCCCCCTCCGGTGATCGCTCGACGGACTCAAAGCCCCATGTACCGGAGCAGATCGGAAAACGAGTGCAGCACATACGTCGGTGTGACCGAGGGGCAGGGGGTGCCCGTCCAGTCGCCGTAGACTGCGTGGACGGTGGTCATCCCGAGCTCGTTGCCCGGTCGGATCTCCCGGTGCAGGCTGTCGCCCACGATCCATGCCTGCTCAGGTGCCGAACCGAGCGATTCGAGTGCCATGAGAAACGAATCATGCGCGGGTTTGCGCTTTCCGGAGACATCGGGAGTGATCACGCTCTCGAAGTACCCCCGGATCCCCACCTTTTCGAGGCGCCTGTACGCGTGACTGCTCTCCGCGTCGGTGACCACCGCCATCTTCACCCCCGCGGCTTTGAGGCGCTCGAGGGTGTCCGGAACGCCGGGGTAGGGATCGATCAGGGCGAGTTTGACGGTATCATAGTCCCGGCACGCATCCTCGAACACCGCACTGTCCCGGATGCCCCGATCTTCCATGAAATCCCTGATATTGTCGTGGTGCTCGAAGCCGTGGATGTCGCGCAAAAAATAGCGGAACAGCTCCATGCCGTCGCCGGTTCCGATGCGTTGTGCGGCCTGCATGCATGCAGCTTTCTTCGCATCGACGAAATTATAGAGCGTATTGTCCATATCAAAGAGGCAGACACATTCCTGCGGGTCTATCCTGCGTAGCGGGGATCCGTCCATGCATGTATCCATGGGGGTTGAGTTCTTATTATATTGATTCTCGCTGCATATGGACACATCGTGCGCAACCCCGGGCAGCGGCATTTATATGTCCCTTGATCTTCAGTAGTCACCAGTATATGTCAGCGAACCTCTTTGGCCTGCGTGATCCGGTAAAACTCGTGATTGCTGTTGTCGCATGTAATCTGGCAGGCATTCTGGGAGCGGTCTTCACGCAGACAGGACCGGGTTCATGGTACGCCCAGCTCGTCAAACCCGAGATCAGTCCGCCTTCGTTTGTATTCGCCCCGGCATGGACGACGCTCTACATTCTGATGGGCATTGCCCTGTACCTCGTCTGGATGGAGGGGACCGATCGGCCGGACGTCCGCGGCGCCTTGGCAATCTTCGGGGTGCAGCTGGTGCTCAATTTCCTCTGGAGTTTCCTGTTCTTCGGGCTTGAATCGCCGCTGCTCGGCCTGATAGACATCGCGGTTCTCTGGCTCGCCATCGTTGCCACGATCGCCGCATTCGTGCGGGTGAACAGGACTGCCGCCTACCTCCTGATCCCCTACCTGCTCTGGGTGAGTTTTGCCACGTACCTGAATTACAGCATTCTGGTGCTCAATCCATAAAATCCGCTCCAGGTGTGGATTTCTCACCCCTTCCTCGCGGGTGCGGCGCGGATGAGCAGAGGCGACGGTGCATGGTGCCGGATTCTGCGAGGGACGGTGATTGGCGGGATATGCGGTCCTTTTCAAAAACCCGTGCCTTTGTACAGGCAGTGCAGTCAATGCAACCCCTTTCCGGGATGAAACCGGGAACAGCCTGTATTTCGGGTCCTTTATGGAATACCTCCAAAATGGCAATCGTTCTGGAAAAAAATGGCATATCATTGTTTGCCCGCAATCATGCGTGCGGGGGCCGGTGCAGGTCGGATGTGTTTATTATTATAATAAATTCTCCATGTAAATAAATATAAATCTAAAAAAAATATAGGCTCCATTATAGTATTTCCACTATTTGTTGGAGAATCGTGCCGCGAGGAGCGAACTATGCGATAGCCGGGGTTACATGGTATGGATACGATAGAAGATCTTGATTCGATACAGTCGCAGCAGGAACATATTTTCGGAACATCCGATGATGCGTACCGACTGCTGCTCGATACCATTCCATCGGGAATCGTGGTGGTCGATGGAAAGGGAACAGCACTTTTTGCCAACACTGCGTTTGCCCGGGCACTGGGCTTTTCCCGGGCTGAATTCGAGAAAAAGAAGAATATCGCAGATTTCATTGGAAAAGACGATCTCGAAAAGGTGGTGCACTTACACGAATCGATGAAGGAAGACCCATCGAATTCTCCCCGGATGTCTGAAATACGCATTATGGACCGGCATGGAGGGGTGCATACCACCGTCATCACGGCCGCACTGGTCCCGCGTACGGAAAATATGATGATCACGGGGATGGACCTGGGAGGACACCCGCGTACCGCGGATCCGGTCCCCGAGAGACTGTTCCGCACCATGTTTGAACGCTCCGGGGTGGGTACGATCGTGCTCGACAAGGATACGTGCATCGTGCTTGCGAACCCGGCATTCTGCCAGCTGGTTGGCTATGCACGAGAAGATGTGGAAGGAAAAATGGCGCTTTTCGACATCGTGGGTGAGGAGGATACAACGAGGCTGGTTGCATCCCCTCGCGCCGGGCACAGCGACCGCTGTATTCCCCCGGATATCCACGAATTGCAATTGAAACACAGGGAAGGGGCGTATCGGACGGTGCTCGTCGTTGCGGGTGCAATGCCCGGCACCGGTTGGTGTGTGCTCTCTGCCGTGGACAACACCCCCGGCAAAATGGTTGAACGGCACCTTCAGGAGAATGAATGCCGACTTCAGATTGTCCTTGAATCCGCCAATGAGTCTCTTTGGGAGCTGGATTTGACGACATTACGCCTGGAATTGAGCAGGTCGTTCTACACAGGACTCGGGTACGCTCCCGGCCAGTTCGATGCGACCTGCCATTCGCTCATGCCGCTTCTCCACCCCGAAGACGAAGAGCCGGTCACCCGGGCACTCGGACGTGCCCGTGAGCGTAGCGTGGAGCGGGGCAAGATAGAATTCCGTCTTCGCGCGGCCGACGCCACGTGGCGGTGGATGCTGGCACGGGGACAGGTGATTGCGCGTGATGATGCAGGCGTCCCTCTCAGGATGATCGGGACCATCGCGGACGTCACCCGCCAGAAAGAGGACGAGAGAAGACTGCGCCTGAGCGAGAACCGGTATCACAATTTATTCGAATATTCGCCGTTTTCATTATTCGAACTCGATTTTTCAGACATCCGGTTGTGCCTCGATATCCTGTCCGCATCGGATGTGCGCAATGTCGGCAGCTATCTCGCCAGCCGCCCCCATGTGCTCGGCAATTTTGTCTCAATGATGCGCATCGTGGAGATGAACGAGCATTGCTGCACGATGTTCGAAGCGGAGAGCAAAGAGCATCTCTCGAACCGCCTGACGGAAGTGTTCTCCGGCGACATCCACCCGCTGTTATGTTCCGCATTTTCTGCGCTATGGGAGGGCCGATCGGTCTTTGAGGGCGAGCTTGCATTCACGACGCTGCGGGGCTCGCGAAAGGAGGCGATCATGCGCCTCTCCCTTGCGCCCGGCGAGGATGAGCGATGGTCGAGGGTCTATGTATCATTTGTTGACATCACCGAAAAATCCCGGATTGCCGAGAACCTGAAGAAATCAGAGGAGAGGTTTCGGACCATCGTGGAAACGGCGCCGAGCGTCCTGATCATTCTCGACGAGGAGAAAAAAATCCAGTATATCAGCCCGAATAGCCGGGATGTGACCGGGTATTCTCAAACCGAACTGGAAGGCGCCATCCTCGGGTGGATTTGCGAGGATGATGTCGACATGATCAAGGATCTCATCAAGAAATCATACGCCACCGGGCGGGGCATGCGAAACGTCGAGTGCCGGGCGAGACGGAAAGACGGCAAACTCGTGTACCTCTCCAGTTCGTGGGAGGTGCTTCGCGAAGACCGCGGTGTTCCGAGGGGCATGGTCATCCAGAGTGTCGATATTACCGAGAGAAAACAGGCCGAAACTGAATTGATCGAGCGGGAACAGGTGCTGTCGGCGTTCATGAACGCCCTCTCGGAGCATGCGGTTCTCATTGACACGGACGGGGAGATACTCGCCGCAAACACGGCGTTTGAGAAGGAATTCGGGGATAAAGGCGGTGTCGGTGCGAACCTCTTCACCTTCTGTCCGGGCGCGATCACCGAACGCCTGAGAGCGCATGTCGAACAAGCCATCCGGTCGAGTCATTCCGTTTTCTATGAGGATAGGATCGAATCCCGCTGGTTCGAGCATAGCCTCTTTCCGATCACCGCATCAGACGGTGCGGTGGACCGGGTCGCATTCATCTCCGCCGATATTACCGAACGTAAGCGTGCGGAACAGGTTCTGGTGGAGAGCAACGAGAAGTATCGCCAGCTGGCCGACAGCATCACCGATATCTTCTTTGCGCTGGACGCGGACCTGCGGTGCACCTACTGGAATCCCGCTTCAGAGCGCCTGATCGGTATTTCGGCCGGAGAAGCGATCGGGAAATCGCTGGCGGAGGTTCTCCCCGCCCCGCCGGTTGTGCTCGAGCAGCTCTGCAGGGACGTGCTCGAGGACGGCGCGCCGCGGAGCATGACCGACGAGCGCCCCCTCGCCGGTGCGACCGGCCTCTTCGAATGGACGGTGTACCCGTCCCTCGGCGGCATCTCGGTATTCGCCCGCGATATCGCAGAAAAACTGCATATGGAGCGGGCGCTGCGGGAAAGCGAAGAACGGTATCGATCGATGGTCGAGCACTGCCCCGAGGCCATTTTCGTGCACAGCGGCGGCAGGATCATGTACGTCAATGCCGCCGCAGTGGAGCTCTTCGGTGTGAAATCACGCGAGGATCTCGTCGGCAAAAGCGTATGCGACTATTTCGACCGGGAATCGAGAAGGGCGCTGAAGAACCGTATCACGAGAAGCTACGTGGACCGGGCGATCACCCCTCTCGTGGAGGAAAAACTCGTCCGCGTCGACGGGAGCGTGCTCGACATCGAGGTGGCGTCCGTCCCGGTGCTTTTCGACGGCAGACGCGCCACCCAGGAAATTATCCGTGACATTTCCCGCCGGAAAAGCGTGGAGACGAAAATCCGCGAATGGAACCGGCACCTATCGATCATCAACACCATCATCCGCGTCGCCAATTCGTCCCTGATTCTCGACGAGATGCTGGAGATCGTTCTCGAAATCGTGGCGGATCTGCTCGATTTCGATTTTGGCTGGATATACCTGAAAAACCGGGACGGAAAGACCGCAAACATGGCAGCGCATCATGGCGTCCCGGACTCGTTCGTTGACCGCGACCGGACGATCGGGGTCCGGGACCATCCCTATAACATCGTCTTTTTTGGCGGGCAGTCCAGGTTCGTGGAGAACCTGCCCGACAACCCGCCCGGGATATTCGAGTCGCGCATCATGGAGGACGTGGACGCGCTTTCGTTTGCGGGGATCCCCCTCATTGCAGAATCCGTGGTCGTGGGAGCGCTCTATATCGGGAGACGCGAAAAAGTCCAGTTTTCTGAAAATGAGCGTTCGACGCTGGAATCGATCGGAAAGGAGATCGGGGGGACGATTTTACGCGGCATACTGCAGGATCAGCTCGAGGAGGCATATGACGAGATCAGCTGCTACCTTGACATCATCGAGCATGACATGCTGAGGATTCATGACGATCTCTGCGCGACCACGGGCATCATATCCGAGATGCTCGATGGCCAGGCGCGTTTCTATGCACAGAAAATCGAGGATACCATCGCGAGGGGCAAGGAGATCATCAACAATGTGGCAGTGATTCGGAAAATCAACGATATGCCTCCTGACCTGGGGCCGGTTGAACTGGATCCCCTCATACGCGCCGAAATGCAGCGGTTCGGGCATGCCTCGATCTCGTTCGAAGATACCGGGTATACGGTGATTGCCGACGAATTCCTCGCCGAGATCTTTGCCAACCTCTTCGGCAACAGCATCAGGTTCGGGGGCCCTGATGTGAAGATCATCGTAAAGGCGGAGGAAATGGACGGGAAAGTGCTGGTTTCCGTGGAGGATACAGGGTGCGGTATCCCCGACGAGCAAAAACAGGCTGTCTTTACCGTGTTTCAGCGAAATTCCCAGAAAGCCAGCGGCAGGGGCCTCGGCCTCCATATTTCGCGCTTGCTCCTCGACCGGTATTGCGGATCGATCTGGATCGAGGACCGCGTTCCCGGCAAGTCCTCGGAAGGCGCGGCCGTACGCTTTACCCTCGCCCCGTTTGACGAATAAACTGGTTTAAACAGGTTTTCGGCTGCGCCACCTGCCTGCTGCCCCCGGGAGGGGCGGCAGGGTTTCGGCGATCCGGATCGCCGTATCCATTGGTGATCATCTATATATCTCGTCGAATACACATTTTTTTAATGGCATCTGCCTCTTCGATGAACTTCCGGTTCACTTCCGCACGGCAACACTCCATCATCCTCCTCGTTTCCGTGCTGGCATTCGTCGTGAACGCCGTCGCCCTCTCGGGGGGATTTACCGAGATCTACTCTCACCTCTTTTACATTCCCATCATTCTTGCCTCCTGCTGGTACCACCGCCGGGGGGTCCTGTTTTCCGCGGTGCTGGGTGTGGGGTACCTCGTTCTTGTGTACATGCTGGCACCCGATCCTGCCGGAACGCTTCCCGCGGCTGCAGCGCGCGTGGTGGTGTTTCTGGTCGTCAGCGGCGTGATCGCCGCCCTCGCCTCCAGCCTGATGCGGGAGGAGCTGCGGTACCGAACGATCTTCGAGCATACCGGGTCGGCAACGGCGATTCTCGACAAAAAGGGGCGTATCCGTGAGGCAAATTGCGAAATGAAGAATATCCTTGATTATCCGGGCACCGGGATTGTCGGGCGGAACCTGGCCGATTTCGTTGCTGACGGGGAAACGGATCGCATCTCGAACGCTCTCTCCGGCCGCGTGCAGGGGCGCGGCATCGTGCCCGATCGGTTTGAGACACGGCTTGTGCGCCGTGACGGGGGGTATGTGGACGTACTGCTGACAATCGCCGGTGCCGGGGAGGATGAAGGCGTCGTGCTATCGTTTCTCGACATCACCGAAAAGAAGGAGGTCGAACGTTCTCTGCAGGAAGCCCGCATTTTTATGGAAACGATCATTGCGAATGTGCCGGCGGTGGTGTATTCCCTGGACCGTTCCCTGCGCCCGACGTATATCAGCCCGAAAAGCCGGGATCTGTTCGGGTACGATCCCGGAGAATTCATGGATGACCCCGATCTCTGGGAGGGGATCGTGCACGAGGATGACCGCAGCGTCCTCCGGCACATCGCCGACCGCATCAATGAGGGGAGGCCGTACGCGGTTGAAGTGCGCGTGGTGCGAAAAGACGGCACGGTGCGCTGGGTGCACAATTCCGGCAGCCCCACGCATGATGAGGCCGGTGCGGTGCTGCGGGTCGACGGGAGTTTCACGGACATCACCGCACGCAAGGAGGCAGAAGAAGAGCACTCTTTTCTGGCCTCGATTGTCGAATCGTCCGACGCCACCATCATCGGAAAAACCCTCGACGGCACCATCCTGAGCTGGAACCGCGGTGCTGAGCGCAATACCGGCTACCGTGCGGATGAGGTGATCGGGAAGAATATCTCCATGCTCGTGCCTGAGGGCCGCAAAGGCGAGACGGAGATGATCCTGAATACGATCCGGCAGGGGAGGCGTCTGGAGCTTTTCGAGACGCGGCGGATCAGAAAAGATGGATCGATTATGGATGTATCCCTCACCATATCCCCTATCGCCGATTCCGCGGGCACCATTATCGGCGCCTCCTCCATAGGAAGGGACATCACCGCGCGAAAGAAGGCGGAAGCCAAGCTGCGATCCTACGCCAGCGATCTCAAACTGCGAAACGAGGAGCTCGAACAGTTCGCCTATGTGGCGTCCCACGATCTCCAGGAGCCGTTGCGCATGGTGGCCAGCTACGTGCAGCTGCTCAAGCGCCGCTATGAAGGCCGGCTTGACGAGGACGCAGACGAGTTCATTCATTATGCGGTGGACGGGGCGAGCAGGATGCAGATGCTCATCAATGACCTGCTGGCGTTTTCCCGCGTGAGCACGAGGGGCAAGCCCTTTGAAGAAACGGACACGGAAGCACTCCTCGAACAGACGCTGAGAGACCTCAAAATCCAGATCGAGGAATCCGATGCGGTGGTCACCCACGACCCGCTTCCCGTGGTGATGGCAGACGAATCGCAGCTGTCCCAGGTATTCCAGAACCTGATCAGCAACGCCATCAAGTTCCATGGCAGCGATGCGCCCCGCGTGCACGTGAGCGCACAGCAGTCCGGAGATGCATGGATCTTTTCGGTAAAGGACAACGGGATCGGCATCGAGCCGCAGTATTTCGATCGCATATTCGTCATCTTCCAGCGCCTCCATTCGAAGGCGGAATATCCGGGCACCGGCATAGGGCTTGCGATATGCAAGCGGATCATCGAGCGGCACGGGGGCCGCATCCGGGTCGCGTCGGAGCCGGGTGAGGGATCGACCTTTTTTTTCACGATCCCTATAAGAGAGGTGGGTGATCACGTATGAGTGTGAACGCGGGGGTACAGCATGTCGAGATCCTCCTCGTCGAGGACAATCCGGGCGATGTCCGGCTGACGAAGGAGGCGCTGCGGGAGGGCAAGGTGAGGAACAACCTGCACACCGTCATGGACGGCGAAGAAGCCATGGCGTTTTTGCGGAAAGAGGGGAAACATGCGGGGGCTCCCCGGCCGGATCTCATCCTCCTGGACCTCAATCTTCCCAGAAAAGACGGGAGAGAGGTGCTCGCAGAGATCAAGGATGATGAAGAGTTAAAAAGCATCCCCGTGGTAATCCTGACCACCTCCCAGGCGGAAGAGGACGTCGCCCGGACCTACAACCTGCATGCGAACTGCTATATTACCAAACCGGTCGATCTGGAGCAGTTCCTGCATGTGGTGCATTCGATCGAGACATTCTGGTTGTCGGTCGTGAAATTGCCATGACGTGAATGCCAATGAATGAGACTGTCTCGGTCCTGCTCATCGAGGACGATCCAGGGGATGCGACGCTGGTTCGTAAGATGCTGGGCGAATGCGGGTGCGGGTTGCACGCGCAGGTGACATGGTGTGCATGTCTTGAGGAGGCGCCTGACGGATGCGGCGATCCGCGCCCCGATGTGATCCTGCTCGGCCTGAACCGAAAGACACACCGGGCAGGTGCCGTCGTCATGGGCGTGCGGGCGCGCTTTTCCGGCATTCCACTGATCGTGCTCATCGCGGGTGGTCCCGAAAATGGTGCGTTTGAGCAGGGACTGGAGGGTGCCCAGGACTGCCTGGCCAAGGGCGAGGTCACGCCCCCGCTCCTGCAGCGTTCGATCAGGTACGCAATCGATCGGAACGCCGCAGAAAAACTGCTCCATCGCTCACGGGAACACTACCGGAGCCTGGTGGAACATACGGGGGATATCATTTTTCGCTGCGATCCGGCGGGGGAATTCCTGTTTCTGAACACCTCAGGCCGTGCGGCGCTTGCATGTCCTGCAGACGGCAGCGGTTCTGCCCGGATTTTTCATTCCATCCACCCGGACGATTGCGAAGCCTTCGCGGCAACATTGTTGCGGATTGAGGAATCCGGCGGCACCATTCACAATTTCGAATGCAGGATGCAGGCGCAAGGGGGCGAAGGGCGCACCTTTCCGGTGCTGTTGAACCTCTCGCTGCTCAGGGACGACAACGGCGATTATTGTGGGTTTGAGGGGATTGCGAGAGATGTCACCGACATACAACAGACATCGGCTGCGATCCTTGATTGCAATGCGATACTCAGGGTGTTCATGAACGCCATCAAGGAGAAAGCCTTCCTCCTCGATACGAAAGGAACGATTCTCGCCGCCAATGAAGCCCTCTCCCGAACGTTCAGCCTGGCATCGGACACGATCGCGGGGAACTCCATGTACAGCCTCCTGCCGCAGGATGCTGCCGGGCAGGTGCGCGCCTATGTGGAACAGGTGGTCGATACGGGCAATTCGGTCAGTTTCGAGGAAAAAGATGGAAAAAAAGAGCTGGTCCAGACACTCCACCCCGTGTTCGGGAGCGAGGGCGGGGTGGAGTATATTGCCGCAGTAGCGGTCGACGTCACCGAACGCACACAGTTCGAGGCGGCGTTGAGGGAGAGCGAAGAGCGGTACCGGAGCCTCGTCGAACTCCATCCCGAACCGATTTATGTGCACTGCGAAGGAAAGATCGTCTACGCAAACCCTGCGGGAGTGGCAATACTGGGGGCAGGGAAGGCAGAGGACATTCTCGACAGGTATGCGCTCGATTTTATTCACAGGGATTATCGCGCTGTCGCATGGGAGCGCATGCGCAAGGGCTATCTCGACCGCACGGCATTCCCGGTTACCAAGGAGAAATTCGTCCGGGTCGACGGGAAGGTGGTGGATGTTGAACTCAGGACGCTTCCCATCATCTTCGAAGGCAAACGGGCGACCATCGCCATCTGCAGGGATATCACCAGCCAGAAGAAGGCCGAGAAGGAAATATTTTCCCAGCACCGGCACCTCTCCATCATCAACCAGATCATCCGGGTGGCGAACTCGTCGCTTATCCTCGACGAAATGCTTGAGATCATTCTCACCATTACCGTTGATTTGCTGGATTTCGATTTCGGGTGGGTCTATCTGAAACACACCGACAAACGCGCCCGCCTCGTTGCCCACCACGGCGTCCCCGAGTCGTTCGTGGAGGAGAATGCCACGCTCGTCATCAGGGACTACCCCTACAATGTCATATTTTTCGCGGGCCAGCCTCGTTTCGTGGAAAACCTCCCGGACAACCCGCCCGGGATGTTCGATTGCCGCATTCTCGAGGCGGTGGACGCCCTCAGTTACGCGGGCATACCGCTGATTGCCGATTCTGTGGTGGTCGGCGCGCTCTACGTGGGGAGAAAAGAGCAGGTGGAGCTTTCCGAGCGGGAAAAGACCGTGCTCGAGTCCGTGGGAAAAGAGATCGGCGGCACGATTCTTCGCGGGATGCTGCAGGAGCAGCTCGAGGACGCCTACGGGGAGATGAACGTCTATCTCGATATCATCGAGAATGACATCAACCGGGCGGCCACTGAATTGTCGGGGTTATCGGAGGTTATCTCAGGCATGCTCCTCGGGAATGCGGAAAGATACGGGCAGAAATTGCGGACGACATCATGGCAGATCTCCCAGATCATCACGAATGTCTCGGTGCTCCGCAGGCTCCAGACCGATCCGGAATCGCTCGAACCCATCGACCTCGATTCGGTTATCCAGGCCGAGATGGCCAAATTCCCTCCTGATACGGTCGATTTCGAACCCTGCGGGTTCACCGTGATCGCCGATGGCATGCTGGCGTGTGTCTTCACCAACCTCATCGACAACTCGCTACGGCACGGCGGTCCAGACGTGCAGATCTCCATCACCCTCGAAGAACGGGAAGGGCTCATCATCATCTCGGTGGAGGATACCGGGCCGGGTATCTCCGACGAGGAAAAACACGCGATCTTCGATCTCTCGCGTCTGCAGAGCCCGAAGGCAGGGGGGAGAAACCTCGGCCTCTATGTGTGCCGCCTCCTGATCGACCGCTACTGCGGTTCGATCTGGGCCGAAGATCGCGTCTCGGGAAAATCCTCCGAAGGCCTCGCCATCAAATTCACGCTGGCACGGTTCGAGGAATAGCCTCCACGATTCCGCAGGCCTCACCCCCCGGCGCCGCCCGGGACAGCACCCTGGGAATGGCCCGGACACCTGAGCATTGTGTGTTGATCGTTCATCCTGCGACGGTGGATGGAGCGCACTTCTGCCGCCGGAGCTCTTCGAGCGCTTCCTGTGCATTCTGCCGGTTCAGCGGATCTTCGTCGGCGAGCATCGCTTCGAGCGGTTCCTGCGCACCCGCGCTGAGAACCGCTTCGGCTTCACCGTGTGCCGCGATCTTTCCCAGGAGGCGTGCGGCGGCGCCCCTGATACGATCGATATCGTCGCCGAGGCAGGCGACAAGGCCGGGAATCCCGCCCTCGTCGATCAGCCGGCGGGGAGACCATTCGGGATCCCATGCACTCATCAGCAGCGATTCCACCCCGATGAGGCGTTCGTTCTCGTCCGGGCTTGCAAGATACCGGACATTCGCCTTCAGGAGACGGGTTCTGATTGTTTCTTCGTTTTGCACGCGCATCACCTGGAGAGGGACCGGGTATGGGCATGGGATGGGCGGGGAACTATAAAATGGTGACCCTGCAGTCCGGAACCGGATGCTGCACCCAAAAAGAGGAATATGCGAGGGGTGAGATTCGAACTCACGAACTCCTACGAGACTAGGCCCTCAACCTAGCGCCTTTGACCTGGCTTGGCAACCCTCGCCCTGTTACCCTACTAATAATGTGTTCCGACATAAAATAGGTTGCTATTCCCGTCCCCGGCGGGCGGGAGGGGCGGATACTGCGGGCGCAGGGAACGGGCAATGCCCGCATCCGCCGGCACGTGCGTGCCGGGCCGATCCCGCGGGATGGCTGATGCCGGGGGCGATCTTCCCCCGCCGATGTCTATTTATAGCCTCCTGTTCAACGTTTTTCTCATGTGGGAAGAAATCCTGCGCGTATTCGCCGATTCACCCTCGCAGAGCCGTGTTGTGCGGTTTCTTCTCGAGAACGGGTTCGGGGTCAATGCGGAGGCCCGTATCGTCTGCAATGGTGTCGAAATTCCCGCCACCCATATCGCCAGGGCGACCGGGACCGACCGGCGCGTGGTCGACGCCACGGCACGCAGGATCCTCCAGGCGCCCGACCTCGCCGGAATATTTCTCAACCTGCGGGTGACCCCTGATCTGAGCCTGGTCGCCCAGAAGCTCGGCGTATCGGTGATCACCGTCCTCGTACGGGATGCCCGGGAGAAAGGGATCGTGGGCGCGGCGGTGCGGGTGCTCACCGATCATGATCTCACCATCCGCCAGATCTTCGTCACCGATCCGCTGCTCTCCGAAGAGCCGAAGCTCGTCATCATCATCAACGAGAAGCCGCCCGCCTCGGTGTACGAGGAGCTGCGGGCCCTGCCTCAGGTGAGCCGGCTGATCATCTGAACAGCTCCACCTCGCGTGCCAGCCGGTACATGCGGGTTTTTATCCTCCGGGAAAGATGCGGCGAGCGCAGAAGCCGTGCTTCAATCGAAATCTCATGCCTGCCCCTGACAAGATTGTCTGCATGAGCGACGATTTTCTCTTCAAGCGTGGCGGGAACGCAGTCGCGGGGAAGGAGGTCCTGGAGCGCGCACTCGTCGGCGGTCATCCCCGCGCCGATATGGCGCTCGACAATACGGCAGATATCTGCCGGAAAACCGAAATCCCGGCAGGTTTCCGCACCTGCCTGGCCGTGGGCGATCGAGTGGGTGGTTGCCCGGCCGATATCGTGGAGCATGGCGCCGGCGGCGACGAGATCACGATCCGCGGGGGCGCGGGAGAACTCCATGGCAAGCCGGCAAACCGCGCGGCAGTGGTCGATCACCGTTTCGCTGCACCCGGCCCTGTGAAGCGCGATTTCCGGGTCCAGGATGCCCTTCACCCCATTCCCAGTGTGGACCGGATTGCCGCCACGCGCTTTTTCAACGCCTTCAGGAGCAGTTCGTTGTCAAAATGGTCCATCTTTTCATCGCAGTGGGGGCACTCGAAATCCCTTGAGAACGCATCGTTGAAGGTAAAAATAATGCCGCAGTGTTTGCAGATATAGAAGTCGTTCTCTTCCTCGTAGCGTTCGCGTGCCTCGAGCCGCTCGAGGACGCGGCTCATCTCCTCGTACAGGACATCGTCGATCTGGTCAAGTCTCAGCCGCCAGAGGTAGGTAAGCCACCCGGTTTCCGCGTTCTTTATGCGGCGGTATTCTGCAAGGCGTTTTTCGTAGAGCGTATAGAGGGTGTGGCGGACGCTGTTGAGGTTGATACCGGTCTTTTCGGCGAGCTCTTCGTCGCTGTACTCGCCGTCCTCCGGGAACCTCTCGATGAGGGCCATCCCCTCCGCGCCAATCAGCCGCATCAGGTACGCCCTGACGGCCACATGTTCCAGCACTTCATCCGCGGCTACCATCTGCTCATATATCTGCGCAGGTGTGTTATAGTCTTATCCAGCATATCGAGGGCGCCGGCACGCGTGGACCCCCACCCGTACGCGCTCACCACCGCGGCGCCGTTTTCGAATTCGGATCCCACCCACGGGATGTCGGAAATCCGGGGGGCGAGGTGTTTGAGGTCGTCGGCAACGACAAGGTCGCGATCGGCGAACAGGATGCGGCGGGCCGCAAACCGCCGGGGCTCCGGCATTGCCGCCGGGATGGCTCCCCTGCATGCATCGACGTGGAGGGAGAAGAGGTTGCATCCCGTCGCCATCTCAACGGTGTCCACGGTGGCCTGGAACCGCGGGTTGATCTCGATCGCCCACGGGGTTTCGCCTGCGATGAAATCCACGCCGACGGACCCCCTGCACCCGCTCAAAGAGACGGCTTTTTCGGCATCGTGCACCATGGCACCGGCCTTCGCGTGGAGAAAGGGGGTGATCGATCCTGCGAACCCGAATGCACGCTCCCCTTCGCTGCGCAGCATCTGCTCGTTGGTCGCAACCGCCCGTGCATGCATCCCGTCGCCGATACATGAGACGCTGCACGCCTGCCCGTGCACGACCTGCTGGCAGAGGAAGGGCACATCCGGCCATGTCTCCTCCCACTGATTTCGCTCTTCCTCCGAGGAGATGATCCGGTTGCGCCATCCGCCCGCACCCCTGCGGGGCTTGATCAGGCAGGGGTAGTCCCCCGCAGCCGCAAGCCGCGGCACGGGGATGGCGTGCTCTTCGAAAAAATGCTGGAGATCCAGCTTGTCCAGGTGGCGTGCAACCTGCTCCGGGTGCGTCCCGTACAGGGGGAGGGGGGTCTTGAGATCCTCGGCGCCGGACGTCACCACGAAGATGTCGATGGGATAGGTCGATGCAATCGTCTCGATCGCTGCAGGGATTTCGTCGAGTTCGTCGAAGGTTGCCCGGTCCTTCGTATACCAGCAGAGATCCTGGTCGCAGAAATGATCCACGGCGTAGACATCGTAGCCTGCCCTGTATGCCGACTGCACGACGTGGCGGGTGGCAAACCCTGCCACAAGCACCCTTTTTCTCACTCGCCGCGCCTCGCCTTGCCGCGGTCCATCGGCGTTATCTTCATCGCCGCACCGGGGTATTCCCGGTTGAGCTCCTCACCTTCGAAGAGATGGTCGAGAAATACGCCCAGGCTCGAGATTTCCGAGTGGGGCTGGGTGGTGACCGAGATATTGTAGTCCGCAACCCCGTAGACCTCACCGGGCACCTTTTCGGCCCCGACCACGACGAGCACCCGTTCCTCCTTGCGCACGGCGGCGATCTCGTCGGTCATGCGCAGGCCGTACATCGTGAGATGGACCACCTTCCCGCCATCACGCTTCCACTGCTGGATGCACCGCCTCCAGGAAACATTGTTCTCCACAAAAAAATCGCCGCCCCAGCGCACGACCACGTCGTCGATAGAGCGCTTCACCCCCGGGTCATCGGCTGCCAGGTACATTCCCCGGGCCCCGAATGCCCGTGCGGCAAGCCCGACATGGGTGGTCACCCGCTGGTCCCGTTCGGGGCGGTGACCGATACGCAGCACGCAGGCTTCCCTCACCGGGAATCCCTCTCGGACCCGGGACGGACCTTGATAACGCCGTTTTCCATGACCAGACGATCGTCCATGCAATACTGCAACTGGCACCGTGCGATCGACTCCTGCACCGAAAGCACGCGCACGCCCGCCCCGGTACGGGCGATCAGGAACCTGCGCTCGAGCCGTACGACCGAATCCGCAATCACGGTTTCGGGCTGATTGCTGATCGCCACCAGTTCGTCCACGGTGATATGGCCGTTCATCGCAATGATATGGTAGACATCCCAGTCCAGATCCTCTTCTCGCACCTTTCATCTTTTGTGCCGAAACCGGCATATAGTTTTTTGGGGGCAACGGAGAGAGTGCTAGTGCACGATGCCGGATTCGAATGGTTGCGAACAACCCCCGGCGCACAGGGGAGAGTGAATGACCGATTATTACGAACTTGCCGAACTGGCCGACAGAATTTTTTCGATCGCCGAGGACGACGTGGAGAAACTAGCGGAGGTGCTCGATACCCTTGATGAGGCGCTCCGGTGGGAGCTTCTCGAATCGGACTTTTTGAACGCCTACCAGGTATTCTACTACCTGTTCCGGGAGACGCCCACCCTTCTGGCCGAGGAACGGCTGATCCTCCAGCCCGCCTCGTCGCTCGGCCGCGGCGCCTTTTTCGAGGAGCGGGGTGTTGCCGAGCTCGTCTTTGCGGTGAAAGACCGGTCGCCGCGCATTCTCGTCACCGACGGCGAGCAGGTGCTGAAGGCGTTCGAAGGCCCATCGGCATATTGCGACGCGGTGGCGTTCGCCGAGGATACGGACTGAGAGGGGGAGCTATTTTCCGGCGGTGATCAGGGATTCGTCCACGCGTGCGGCGACGATCCGCGGCACGCGCCCCCACACGCAGCGCCGGTCGCCGGCGATGATGTGCACCCCCTCGATTGCGGTTCCCTGCAGGGGGGCGAAGAATTCCTCCCGGCACTCCTCGAAGCGGTTGCACAGGGAGGTTGCCCAGGCATCCGCGGCGGCGACATCGCGGGAAAACGCCGTCACCGCATCGGCGGTGCCGAATGAAATCGAGGGCCCGACCGTTGCCGATGAGGTGCAGATCCCGAGGATCTCCTCCTGCGGAGGGACGAGGAAGGCGAGGCGGTTGCTGAAGGGTGAGGTGCCTGCATGAATCCCGATGCGCACCTCCCTGTCGGCGATGAGTGCGATATCCCCTCCGTTGTCCACCACGCCGAACGAAGCGCCTGCGTCCACCATCGCTTCCACGCCCGCCCATGCGATCGTGCCTGCAACCGCGGCCATCGGCCCCACGCCTGCCGGTCCTGCCGCCACTGCCATGCGGCGGATGACCGTGGAGGACGATTGCGGGCTGCAGGGCTCGAATGTCGAGCCGAAAAAAGGGTCGGTTGCCAGAAACCTCTCGAGTTCCTGCCGCGCCGCGATCATCCCCTCTTTCGCCGCGGCAAGATGGCGCTGGTCGTCGGCGAGGAGGGTGGTGATGGTCTGGCGGTACTGGAAGTGCTCCCGTATCATTCGAGGATGGAGAGGGCGTTATGGGGGCACGCGACGACGCACTTGCCGCACAGCACGCACCGCTCCACGTGCAGCTGCAGGTGCCAGTTCTCATCGAGGAAGAAAACATCCTGCGGGCAGACGCTGATGCATGCTCCGCAATCGATGCACTCGTTCTCGTCCCGCACCACCGCATCTTCGAGCACCTTGACGTTCGCGCCGGCCCCCACCATGCTCCTGCAGACGGTCTCTGCAGACTCGGCGGGCACGTCGATCAGCACCTCTCCCGCATGGGAGTCGATATGGGCGCGTTCCACGTTGATGAGCACCCCCGTCTCCTTCACGGTGCGGGCAATGACCGGTTCATGCCCTCCTTTTCGCGAAAAGGTCACCAGGAGTTTCACCGCCTCCACCTCCCGCCGAAGAGTTTGCCGAGGTCGATCGCCGTCAGCATCCCGAGCAGGCGATCCGCGTCATCCACCACGGGAAGGGCGCTGATGTTGTGCTGTTCCAGTTTCCGGGCTGCAATGTCAACCGGTTCGTCCGGGCTGGTCTTGATGACCTTCCGGGTCATGATGTCCCGCACCCGCGGCCCGCTGTCCGGCCTGACCACGGCCTTGGAGATATCGTAGGTGGTGACGATACCCACCAGTTTCCCCTCGCCGTTGAGCACCGGAAGGTGGTTGGTCTCCCCGCGCAGCAGGTTTTTCGCGGCGGTCCTGATCTCCTCGTCTTCGGCGATCGATACCACGTTTTTCTCCATGATCTCCTTCACGCGCGGGGCCTGGGCGGTCTCCCTGATCGGGTGCACCGTGCGGGTCGCATCGAGGGTGCGCGTCGGCATCGAGAGCAGCATCTGCCCGCTCTCGATCCATCGCTTGAGTTCTCCCGCCACGTCGCGTGCCTTGCGAAAGCTCGAGAGCGACGAGGTCCGTATCTCTTCGCCGCCGATCTCGATGAACCCGCTCTTGAGATCCTGATAGGTCACGGTCCTGACCGTGGGCCGGTCCCGCCGCGGCACCCCGTAATCGACGATGGGGGTGCTGATATCCTCGTCACGAACAGCGGTGCTCCGTACCACACCGATGTCGACGACCGGGAGGGGGATGCCGACGCCGACGTACAGGGTCGCCCCGTAGCCGGTGAACGTGGCGGCCCGCAGGAAGTCGTGTGACATCTCCTTCAGATCGCCGGTGGTCATCAGGTTGCCGAACCCCGATCCCGGCGACGACTGGGTTCCTTCACCCACCACCATGCCGCGGGCGCCGCAGAGAAAGATCGGCACCCCGCTTCCGATCACCCGCAGGTGGGGATCGTTTGCGAGGGGGGAGAGCGATCCTGCGCCTGAAAAACTGATATTGCCGCCATGCGGGAGCAGGGTGCCCATGTAGGTGTGGAGCGTGCGCTCGCTGGTGTTCGTGGCGGCCGCATAGCGCTGGAAGGCATTGCGGGGGTTGCACATGATGGCGTGGTTCATGTCCTCGAGATAGAGCTCGGTCGTGATCGTCTTTCTCGGGTAGCAGTCCGTCCCCCGCGAGAGTGCGCGCAGCTCGACCGGACTGCCTGCAACGAGATCCTCGAGCACGTGCGCCCCCCCGTACTCCATGCCCTGTGTATCAGAATCAGAGGCGGCGCCGAGGTAGGCGTCCACCGAAGCGATACCCGCATAGGCCTCCACGTCGTTGAGCCAGATCCGCTCCATGCGGATCGGCGGGTCGGCATGTCCAAAGTTAAAAAAAGCCCCTGACGAACACATGGCCCCGAACGTGCCGGTGGTGACGACGTCAACCTCCTCCAGAGCCCCCTCCTCGCCGAGCTCCTGCACGATATCAGGCATTTCTTCGGCGGAAACGACGCGGGCGTTCCCGTCTCGAATGCGTTCGTTGATCAGGCCGATGGACTTTTGCATACCAGAAATGGTTTTTGGTGCATATTGAATCTAATGGATTATTATTATCAGTAATATTTATTCCTCGAATGAATTTTTATTCTTCTGCATTCGGAGGAGATACTGTCAGAATGCCCCTCCATTGTAGTTGTTTTTGCCCCGTGCATCGTGCGGCACGCACAGACCGCCCCTGGCATCCGGCGAGAGGAGGGTGCGGGCGGGCGGGTCCGGCCTGGATGCCACGGCACGGTGCATTCGATGCAATAGTGTTATGGGGGAAGGGGAATCGTAAACTTATCATGCAAACGGCCGCGGCGCAGCGTGGAATGCATGCCGTATGCGGAATGCATCCGTGCGTTCCGCTGCCGCGTCGGCCGAACGATGGGTGGAATCATGCATATTGATCAGTTCATTCACGCCATGGAGGAGATCGCCCCGGGCGATCTTGCCGAGGAGTACGACGAGGGGAGGATCGGGCTGGTCGTCGAGGGGACCCGCGAGATCGGGACGGTGGTGTGTGCGCTTGACGCAACGCCGCGGGTCGTGGAGGCTGCAATCTCATCGGGTGCCGATATGCTGGTGGTGCACCACACCCCCCTCTGGCACCCGGTCACCCGGATCGAGGGGAGATGTGCGGCGCTGCTGCGCCGTCTCCTGTCCACCGATACCAACGTCTATGTCATGCACTCGAATTTCGACCGCGCTGCGGGTGGCATCAACGACGCTCTCGCAGGCCTGCTGGACCTGCGGGATGTGGAGCACATGACGCTGGGGGTGGTGGGCGCCTGTAAAATCTCCCGCGACGAGATCGTCCGCCGCCTCGGCGCCGGTGTGCGGGTCTATGGCACCCTCGAGACACCCGAAAGGCTCGCGGTCGTGGGGGGGAGCGGGTTCGACCCCGACCTCATCGACGAGGCTGCAGATCGGGGGGCGGATGCATTTCTCTCGTCGGAACTCAAACACAGCGTCGCCCTCGCCTCGCCCCTCCCGCTCATCGAGTCCACCCACTATGCGCTGGAATCCCCGGGTATGCGCCAGCTTGCGAAGCGCATGGGCTGGGAGTTCATCCCCGACCCCCCGCGGATGGTCACCCTGCAATGAAGGATTTCTGGGATCGCCTGCGCCAGAGAGGCTGCCTGACTGCCGACGCGAGGCGGCGCATCGAGGAGGTCTTTGGCGAGCGCGGCAGGAAGGCCCTGCGTGCGGTCGACGAGGGTCGCGTCAAGCGGTACCTGGACTTTTTCGTGGTGGTCGGGCAGAGCGACGAATACGTTGTCGAGGAGGATTTCTGTACCTGCAGCGACTTCGTGTACAGGAGCAGGAACTGCTGGCATATCCTTGCGGTCAGGATTGCCGAGGCGACCGGGGAATATGAAAACTACCCTCTCTGGTACCAGGATACGTGGTCAAAGAGAGTGGTATAGTAACCATTTATATCGTTCACGCAAGTACAGTACAGCAGAAGAACGTGGTTTTCCATGCTCGAGGAAGAATACCAGCTTGATTATTTTCATTCGCAAGGTCTTGTACGGAAAATTTGTAAAAAATGCGGATCGGCGTTCTGGACCCGCGACCCGAACCGTGAACTGTGCGGCGACGCACCGTGCGAGCCCTACTCGTTTATCGGGCATCCCGTGTTCACCCCGCATACGACCGAGGAGATGCGGGAGGCCTTCCTTTCTTTTTTCGAGCGCCATGACCACGCGCGCATCGAGCGCTATCCTGTTGCCGCACGGTGGCGGGACGATATCTATCTTACCATCGCCTCGATTGCGGATTTCCAGCCCTTTGTGACCGGCGGAGAGGTGCCGCCACCGGCGAACCCGCTCACCATCTCGCAGCCCTGTATCCGCCTCAATGATCTCGATTCCGTGGGGCGCTCCGGCAGGCACCTGACGACATTTGAGATGATGGCCCACCACGCCTTCAACTACCCTGACGAGGAGATCTACTGGAAGGACCGGACGGTGGAACTCTGCGACGAATTTCTGGCATCCATCGGCGGGGACCTCAATGCCGTTACCTACAAGGAGCATCCCTGGATCGGGGGCGGCAACGCCGGGCCGAGTGTCGAGGTCATCATCGGCGGTCTTGAAGTTGCCACGCTGGTGTTCATGAGCCTGGGCAAAAAGCCCACGGCGCACGAACCGGTGGACCTGGACGGTGCCCCCTACTACCCGATGGACATCCGGATCGTGGATACGGGATACGGGCTCGAGCGCCTTGTCTGGGCGTCCCGCGGCTCGCCCACCATCTATGACGCGGTGCTGCCGGAGATGGTGAGCAGGCTGATGTCCTCCGCGGGCCTCGAGGAACTGCTGGAAAAATCCGAATATACCAAGATCCTCGCACTGAACGCCAAGTATGCGGGGCTCATGGATATCCACGGGTCGAGCCTCTATACTCTGCGAAAAAAGGTTGCCGCGAGCATCGGGGTGTCGATGGAGAAGCTGCAGAAGATGATTTCGCCCATCGAGAAGGTCTATGCCATCGCCGACCACACCCGCTGCCTTGCCTACATGCTGGGGGACTGCATCGTGCCCTCGAATGCCCATGAAGGCTACCTCGCGCGTCTCGTGCTCCGGCGGACGCTTCGCATGATGCAGGAACTGGATCTCGAGGACAACCTTGCCGACCTCATCGAGATGCAGATGGATATCATCGGCATCGATTCGTTCGAGCAGGAACCCGGCGTCGTGCGGGAGATCGTGGACAATGAAGTCGCGAAGTATGCCCAGACGATGGAGCGGGGCACGCGCATCGTCCAGAAAATTGCCCGCGCCTACAAAAAGAAGAGCGAGCGGGTCCCCCTCTCCGAACTGATCACGCTGTACGACTCTCACGGCATCCCGCCGGAAATCGTCAGGGATGTGGCGGCGGAGGAGGGCGCGGTGGTCGATCTTCCCGACGACTTCTACTCGCACATCGCGGATGTCCATTCGGAGTCGGAGACTGCGGCGGAAGCCGACGATGAGCATGCCCCGCTCAAAGAGCGTATCCGGTCCCTCCCAGCGACCAAGAAGCTGTACTACGAGCAGCCCTGCGAGATCGAGTTCGAGGCGATGGTGCTGGACTATTTCGACGGCTACGCAGTGCTCGACCAGACGCTCCTGTACCCGGAAGGCGGCGGCCAGCCTTCGGACACCGGGACGCTGGTCACCGAGGACTCCATGGTGCGCATCGAGCACACGTTCAGGATCGGCGATGTGATCCTGCACCAGATCCGGGGTGGCGCGCTGAAACGGGGCGAACGCGTCAAGGGAATGGTGGACGAGGAACGCCGGTGGTCCATGATGCGCCACCATACCGCAACCCATGTCCTCCTCCACGCGGCGCGTGACATCCTCGGGCGCCACGTGCACCAGGCGGGCGCGCAGAAAGGCAGCGAGAGCTCGAGGCTTGATATCCGTCACTACAAGCACATCTCTTCCGAGGAACTGCGCAGGATCGAGATCGAGGCAAACCGCATGGTGCTCGCCGACATGCCGGTCTACATCAAGTGGGAGGACCGGACCCGGGCGGAACAGAAATACGGCTTCGATCTCTACCAGGGCGGGGTCCCGCCGGGACGCGAAATCCGCGTGGTGAAGGTCTGCGGCGACGTGCAGGCCTGCGCCGGGACGCACTGCCGGTGCACGGGCGAGATCGGCCCCATCAAGATCATCAGGGTCGAACATGTGCAGGACGGCATCGAACGCCTCGAATTTGCCGCCGGTACGGCAGCGATCTACTATATGCAGCACGTGGAGCAGATCCTCAGCCAGGCGGCATCCACGCTCTCGGTCCAGCGCGAAAACCTCCCCCAGACCGTGGAGCGCTTCTTCAACGAATGGAAGGACCAGAAGAAGGAGATTGAACGGCTCCAGAACAAGCTGGTCGAACTGGAGATGGCGCAGCTGGTCGTCGACCGCGTGGGCGAAATCCCCGTTGCGGTGCAGGCGGTGGACGCATCACCCCGCGAACTGGTCTCCCTTGCAACCCGCGTCTCGGCGGAGGGCGGCGTGGCATTGCTCGCCGGCGGCAACGAACGCGTGCACGTTGTGGTCGCATCAGGCTCGGATGCGGTGAACGCCGGCGAGATCGTCAGGGAAGTGTGCACGCTGCTCGGCGGCAAGGGCGGAGGGAAGGCCGACCTCGCGCAGGGAGGCGGGGCAGAGAAGGAGCACCTCGACGAGGCACTCGCCGCGGGACGTTCTGCAATCATGGCACTGCTCAATGACTGAGGAAGTGGTGATCCTTGAGCCCGGCGATGAACGGGCGAAAAAAATTGCCCGGGCGATGGCGAGCAAGACGGCCAGCGATATCCTTGCGTTCATGAAGGGAGGCGAGTATTCGTCCTCCCAGATCTCCGAGGCGCTTTCGCTTCCCATCACCACGGTGACCTATCACCTCGACAACCTGGGCAGCGCGGGCATCATCGATGTCGTACGGACGCGCTGGAGCGAAAAAGGGCGGGAGATGAAGATCTACGGGCTTCGCGATCAGCTCGTCATCGTGAGCCCCGCAACAAAGGATATCCGCTCGATCCTGCTCAAGTACGCGTCCCTGTTTGCGATCCTGATCGTTGCCTCCTTCATGATGGTGGCGGTCGCCCCCCTGATCGGATCGGAAGGGCTGCTGCCGGGCGCACATGACCTTGAAAAGACCCTGCAAAGCCCGCCTCCCGAATTCAATATCGCCCAGGAGAACGGTGCGCTGCGTACTCCGGGCGGCGGCGGGTTCGCATTGCCGATCCATGACCTCGTTCTGGCATTCTTCTCGGGCGGGTGCCTGATCCTGCTGCTGTTGATCGCCTATGAGCTCTATCTCTACCGCAGGAAATAGCAGGCGGAGCATACGCGGGGAATGACCGGCCCTGCCTCTCCTCTTTTTGAAAAGCCGGGCGCTGCCGGGATCTTGGGGGAGTCAGAGCATCCCGATGAAGTTTTCAAGGATTTTGAGTCCCACTGCGCCGCTCTTTTCCGGGTGGAACTGCACCCCGAAGGCATTGCCGTTCTCCAATGATGAAGCGAACGGGCAGATGTACGAGGTCGTTGAGGCGCGGTATGCGGGTGCGGTGTCGGCATAGTAGGAATGCACGAAATATACGTAACTTTCCTGCGGGATCGCGTCAAAAAGGGGGGATTTGGTGTTGATGCGTATGGTGTTCCATCCCATGTGGGGCACCTTGAAGCCTTCCACCTTCGGGAACCGCCGGACCGTTCCCGGGACGAGGCCGAGGCCCCGGTGCATGCCGTGCTCCTCGCTCCACTCCATGAGCATCTGCATCCCCAGACAGATCCCGAGCACCGGAGCATCCCTGACATAGGCGATCAGCGTATCCTGGATCGTCCGCAGCTGCTCCATGCCCTGCGAGAATGCTCCCACGCCGGGAAGCACGATGCCATCGGCAGAGGAGGCTGTTTCGATATCGGCGGTGATCAACGCGTGCGCTCCCGAACATTCGAGGCCCCGCATCACGCTGCGCAGGTTTCCCAGCCCGTAATCAAGAATAGCTACTGTCTTCATCGGCTGATTCTCCGATACGTCGCCATAATCCCTTCTCTATCCATTCGCCGGGAAGATCGTGTGCTGTTTGCCACCAGACGAGCCTCGCCTGCCAGTCTGCCCAGAGGTCGGGAAACTCCTCGCGAATTGTCGCAAACACCGCCATGTCGCTCGAGGGGCACAGGTAGCACCCGATCCTGTCGATCCGCTGCTCGTACAGCGCATTGTAGGGGGCGTGCTCGCGGAACAGGTAGAGCCAGACATGCAGGGCGGTCCAGTGCTGGATCGGTGCGGCGGACAGCTGGCAGCCGACCACGCCGTTTCTCCATACCCGCGGGCTGTTTTTTCGTGCAAACGATTCGTACTTGCGCTGCCCGATAAACGAGAGGCATTCGCCCCACTGCTCCGTGATGAGATCGCGCACCGGGAGCAGTTTGCATGCCTTGCAGCACCACCGCTTATCGACGGCAGGAGGGCCTTCCCGCGCAAAAGCTTCCCAGAAGGCGTCCGCGCTGCCCGTGCGGATCACCTCGAGCCCGTACGCCGATGCGACCTCCTCGATATTCCGATAGGTCTCAGCAAACTCAAGCCCCGTATCCGCAAAGAGCAGGGGGATATCGCCAATTGCCTTGCGGACGATGAGGAGGGTTGCAAGGCTGTCTTTGCCCCCCGAATAGGATACATTTGCCGGGAGGGGGTTTTTTGCCGCCACATCGCACACGAAACGGACAGCCTCCGCCTCGACGCGGTCGAGAATGGTGCGGTTTGCCTCCACCGCATCGTCCCATGACGCCCTCCCGGGGATGCAGAGGGACGGGACATTTTTTCGGGTGCGGACGATCATGCCCCGCTGCATGGTGCGCGCGTCTTCGGTGCCGGCTTTTGCCCTGCCCACGCCGACGCACTGCCCGTCCTCATCGAAGATGAAGACCTCGTCGCCCTCGCCTATCCCGTCGTCCATCCCGACAAGCCCGGGCGCAAGCACGCTCGACCCCTGCCGGATCGATTCGACTGCGCCGCGATCGACGATCACACGCTGTTTCGATGGCTGCATGAACGCTGCCGCGGCACGCCGCGGGATGGGTTCCCAGCGCTCCTCATCGGCGATATAGCGGATGGCGCTGACCACGCTTCCGCCCAGGATGATCTCCTCCATGCGGTCGGCGTCGGGAATTTTGTTTAAGAGGACGAGATGCCCATCCGGGATGAGACCGGATCCGAAATACTCGCCCCATATCGCATTGATGTGCCTGATATCCGCATCAAACGCCGGGCGGATGTCTCCCGGCGGGGTGATGGGAACCGGTCTCGTTTCGGCGCCACAGGCGCAGCGGCTGCCCAGCACGGGCACGTGGCAGTGATCGCACCAGTGAAGGGCCAGTTTCCCGAGGTATGAACGGCGCATAGTAGTAAGTACAGTGCATGCCGGGCGGATAAATAATGCGTGAAACGGGCATCGACGTATCGCGGCACGGGGCCCGCACCGCCCCCCTCCCGCAGGGGGGGCAGTTCAAAAGGTATATCTTTCCCGCTTGTTCATAATTAATCATGTAGAATGCGGCGAATAATGTGTACCTATCAAAACATTATTCGCTGTTCCACATAGATCTCGTTTGATTCTACTTGTACCGTAACGAGGAGGACGAAATGGGTGTGTTTCAGGTGATGCAATGATCGCGTTTTTGGTAACCGCACTGTTTGCATATCTCGTCTACCTGGTGCTCACGGCCGGAAGCGGAACGATCGGCCTGTGGTCCCAGGCGGAATTGATTGCAGGCGGTGGAATCAGTCTTGTCGTTGCTGCCATTTCTCGCAAATTTTTCTGCAGGACGGGTGAATACCGGATGGCGAATCCCCTGCGCTGGGTGCTGCTCGTGGCATATGCGGCGGTACCGTTCTTCATCGAGATGGCGCGGGCGAATATCGATGTTGCGTATCGTGTGATAACCGGAAAGATACGGCCGGGGATCGTGAAGCTCTCGACGGGACTGGAGACGGACTTCGGGGTGCTTTTGCTGGCAAACTCCATCACGCTGACGCCGGGGACGCTCACGGTGGGTGTCGATGAGGAGACCAACGATCTCTACGTGCACATGATCAACATCGGGATGGGAACTGAAACGAAGGAATCCTTTGAGCCGGACGATGTGTTCGCCCTCTTCCAGTTCCCCGAATGGATCAGGAGAATTGCCGAATGACGGAGGTGTGGTTTGTCGCGGTCGCCGTGCTCGGCGCCCTGATCGTGCTCACCCTGGTGCGTCTGCTGATCGGGCCGACCGCTCCCGACCGCGTGGTGGCGCTCGACACCGTCAACACCCTCACCGTGGCGTCGATGATCGTGCTCAGCGTGGCATACAAGCAGACGGTGTTCGTCGACGTGGCGATCGTCTACGCACTGCTCTCGTTCGTGGGCACGCTGTATATCGCCAAGTACCTGGGGGGTGAGATGAGCGCATGATCGCCGATACGATCATCATGGTCTGCCTTGGCATCGGGCTGCTCTTCAACGCGCTCGGTGTGCTCGGCATCCTCCGGTTCCCGGACGTCTACACGAGGCTTCACGCCGAGACGAAGACGACGACGTTCGGGACGATCTTCATCTCCCTCGCGGTGATCGTCTACGGCGCCGCCCGGGTCATGGAGGGCGAGACCGGGACGTATCTCACGCTGTCCGTGCACACGTTCGTCGCACTGCTGGCGCTGGCATTCACCAACGCCACCGGGGCGCACGCCATCGCCCGGGCGGCGCACCGCAGCGGACAGGTTCCCAAACCCGCCGTGGTCGACCGCCTGCAGGAGGTGCGCGAATGATAGAGCTCGTCGTGCACGCGGCAGTGCTCGTCGGCCTGATATGTGCGGCACTGCTGGTCATCCATTTCAGGGACCTCCTTTCGGCGGCGATTGCGTTTGGCATTTTCAGCTTCCTGCTGTCCCTGGAATTCTACATCCTGCAGGCCCCCGACGTGGCCATCGCGGAAGCGGGCATCGGTGCGGGGCTCACCACGGCGATCTTCATCGTGGCGATACGGGGCACCCGGCGAATGGAGGAGGTGAAAGAGTGAAGAATCTGGTCATTGGCGCAACCGTGCTCATCCTGTCCCTCGGCATACTGTATGCAGGGGTGGGCCTTGAATTCGGGGCTCCGCCCTTCACCGATATGGACGATTATTTTGTCAGTCACGGACAGGAACAGACCGGCGGCAACAACATTGTCACCGACATCGTGTTCGATTTCAGGGGATTCGATACGTTAGGCGAGGCCACGGTGCTCTTCACCGCGGTGCTCGGTGCCGGTCTCGCATTCAGGAAGCGAAGGGAGGATGAAGACTATGAATATGAGTAAAATCGTCAGGTCGGCGGCAAACCTGCTCTTCCCGTTCATCCTTGTCTTCGGGTTCTACATCGTCCTCCACGGCCACCTCACCCCCGGCGGCGGGTTCCAGGGCGGCGCGGTGATCGCGACGGGGTTCGTGCTCATGTTCGTGGCGTACTCCTATGACTTCATCACCGGGCGCATCGGGGCGGAATCGCTCCATACCACCGAGACGATCGGGCTTGTGCTCTTCATCGTCACCGCCCTCGTCGCCATCGTGTTCGGGGTGACGTTCTTTACCAACTGGATGCTCGATGTCGGCCCGGTCCTGAACAATCCGGTAGCCTTCGGCCCCAATCCGGGGGATCTCAATACCGCAGGCTTCATTCCGGTCATGAACCTTGCCGTCGGCATCGAAGTGCTCGGAGCGCTGTCGGTGATCGTGCTCTACATGCTGTCCGGAACAAAGGAGGAAATCTGATGTTTTTCAATCTCCCGTTCATTGTGGCGGCGCTGCTCGTGATCCTCGGCATTACCACGATGCTGATCAAGCGCAACCTCATCAAGATGATCATGGGGCTGGCGCTGGTGGAGGCAGGCGTCAACCTGCTGCTCGTATCCATCGGCTACCGTGCAGGAGGTATCGCCCCGATCTTTACCAGCGCTCCCGACGGGGTGATGGTGATGCCGACCGTGCAGGCGATGACGCTCACCAATATCGTCATCGGGATCGCCACGACGGCGCTCCTGCTCTCGTTTGTGATGGTAATCTACCGGATGTACGGCACTGCGAACGCTGAAAAAGTGAGGAAGTTGAGAGGATGATGCAGGAATTACTTCTCCAGAACCTGCCGGCACTGCTGCTCGCCGTGCCGATGCTCGGCGCGTTTGTCACACCCCTCATCGGCAGGGCGAGCGGAGGCGCACGGAATCTCTGGGCTGTGGCGGTCATGCTGGCGACGCTTGCCGTCGCCGTCCTCCTCACCGCGCAGGTCCTCTCCTCGGGAACGGTGGTCTACACCTTCGGCGCCGCTGCGCCGGATCTCACCGTGCCCGCCGATTCGGGGGGCATACCCATCCGGATCATCTTCGCGGTGGACGCAATGGGCGCGTTCATGGCCCTCGCCGCCTCCCTCGTCGGTCTCGGCGTCATGCTCTACTCGCTCGCCAGCGCAACGCGGAGCACGGGGCAGAACGGGTACTATGCCCTGCTCCTGCTCCTCGTTGTGGGCATTCTCGGCATGGTCTGCACGGGCGATATGTTCAACTTCTTCGTCTTCTTAGAGATCAACTCCCTTGCAGGTGCGGCGCTCGTCGCCTCACGGGTCGATAAGGGGGTGGCGGTCGAGGCGGGCCTGAAGTATGCGGTGCTCTCCACCCTCGGGGGGCTGCTCGTCCTCTTCGCCATCGCCCTTCTCTACGGGCAGTATGGCGCCCTCAATATCGCCGTGATCGCCAGCAGGATGCTGTTTACCCCGCTCGACCAGATCGCTCTCGTGATGCTGCTCGTGGCGCTTGCCATGAAGGCGGGTGCCGTGCCCATGCATTTCTGGACGCCGGACGCCTACTCGATGGCACCCTCGTCCATCACCGCCCTTCTGGTGGTGGCGAGCCAGGCGAGCCTGTACGGGGTATTCAGGGTGGTGTTCACCCTCTACGGTCTTACGCTGGATTACGCGACCATCGGCTGGATCATCATCATCCTCGGTGTGCTCTCCATGTTCGTGGGGGTGACGATGGCCATCCCGCAAAAGGACGTCAAACGGCTCATGGCCTACCACGCCGTCTCGCAGACGGGCTACATGCTCCTCGGCGTCGGTGTGGGGCTTGCCGTGCTGGGCAACCAGCAGCTGCTCGACACCTACGGCGTGATCGCAATGGAAGGCGGCATCTTCCACATCATCAACCACGCCATGTACAAGGGGCTGCTCTTTCTGACCGCAGGCGCTATCTTCTACCGGACGGGAACCCGCAACCTCAACCAGCTCGGCGGGCTCGGCCATTCGATGAAATGGACGATGGTCTTTTTCATTATCGGTGCGCTGGCGATTGCAGGTATCCCACCCTTTAATGGGTTTGCCTCCAAACTGATGATCTACGAATCGGTGTTCCTTTTCAACCCGCTTCTCGCAATCATCGCCATGGTCGTCAGTATCCTCACCCTGGCCTCGTTCGTGAAGGTGTTCCACTCCATCTTCATGGGCCCCCGCCTTCCCGAGTACGCCGACGTCAGGGAAGTGCCTGCGCCGATGATTATCGGAATGGCGCTGCTCTCGCTTCTTGTCATCCTGTTCGGGGTGTTCCCCCAGGAAGTGGTGGACCTCCTGATCACCCCTGCGGCAGGAGCGCTGATCGACCAGGGCGGCTATATCGCCTCGGTGCTGGGAGGTGCCTAGGATGCTGGACGCGTATACCCTGCAGACGGGAACCGGGTTCTGGGATCCCGTCGTCTGGATCGTCGTCTTTCTGGTTGCCTTCCTGATCGCTCTCGCCATCTGGCTGCTCGGCGAGAAGGAGTACCCCCGCGATACGCAGGCGGTCAAACCCTTCCTCTCGGGCAACGTGGAGCCGGAGAAGGCTGACGTCCATATGCGTGCCGGAAACCTGTACTGGGGGTTCACGGAGGCGATGAAGGGCTACTACTCCCGCCTCGTGCCCCTGCACACGGGCGTGCTCAACGACTATGTGCTCTGGTTCCTCGGGGTGATGGCACTGGTATTCGTGATCGTGGGGGTTGCTGCATGAGACTGACCAAAGCGTTTAACCGTTCGTTGTGGGTGTTCCATCTGAATACCGGTTCCTGCAATGGATGTGATATCGAGATCGTGGCAACGCTCACGCCGCGGTACGACCCCGAGAGGTTCGGGATAAAACTTGTCGGTTCGCCGAAGCATGCGGATGTGCTGCTGGTCAGCGGCCCGGTCACCCGGGCGATGGCCGACCGGGCGCGGCGGGTCTACGAGCAGATGGCCGACCCGAAAGTGGTGATGGGCATCGGAAGCTGCATGTCGGGAGGCGTCTTTTACGACTCATACAACCTTGTGGGGCCGCTGGAGGAGCACATCCCGGTGGACGTCTTCGTCCCGGGCTGCCCCCCGCGCCCCGAGGCGATCATCGACGGTGTGGTGAAGGCCATCGCAAAACTTGAACGGCTGGAGGGAGAGGGCAAATGACACGGATACTACATACCCCCGAGGAGATCGCAGCAGTATTCACTGAAAAATTCGGCGATGCCATCGGCGAGGTCACCATCACGGAATGGGCCGAAGGGGTCAAAAAGACGCCGAACCGGGCCGTCTGGATCAGGATGAGCCGGGATGTCTTCCATGATGCTGTGCAGTGTCTTGTCGATCTCGACTATCCGCACCTCGGGGTCATCTCGGGCGCGGACATCGGCGATGAGATCGAGCTGCTCTACCACATGTGGATCTATTTCGGTGAACGGGGCAGGGAGATCAAGGTCACGCTGGCGGTGTCCCTGCAGAAAAGCGATCTTTCCATTCCCACCATCGCCGACATCATCCCCGGCGCCGTGTATTCGGAGCGGGAAAAACAGGAGATGCTGGGAATCAGGGTGGTCGGCATCCCCGATTCACGGGGTCTTTTCCTGCCGCCCGACTTCCCCGAGGGCGTCTACCCGTGGAGAAAGGACGAGACCGGCATCCGGGAGGATATGGTCAAGGACCTCTGGGCGGTAGGGAGGCCGACCGACAGGCCGGCACCGCCCGTGGCGCCGAAAGAGGAGAAGAAGAAAGATGAGGAGCCCGCTCCTGCCGGAGACACACCGGAGCAGGCCCCGCCGGCGGAGCCCGAAACCGGGGAGGTGAAGAACGATGAGTGAGGATTCAAAGAACAAAGCGACTTTCAATGTTCCCATCGGCCCCGTCCATCCCGCGTTGAAAGAGCCGATCCTCTTCACCTTCAAGATGGACGGAGAGATGGTCGAGGAAGTCGATTTCGCCCCCGGCAAGTGCCACCGGGGCATCGAATGGATGGGGATGCGCAGGAACCCCGTCCAGATCGTGCACCTCACCGACCGCATCTGCGGGATCTGCGGGGTTTCGCACTCGCTTGCCTTTGCGAAAGCGGTGGAGCAGATCGCGGAGATCGAGGTGCCGGAGCGGGCGCACTACGTGCGGGCGATCATCGCCGAGTACGAGCGTATCCAGTCGCACCTGCTGTGGGCGGGCGTCGCGGCCCACGAGCTGGGATTCGACACCCTCTTCTTCCTCGCCTGGCGCGTGCGCGAGGAGTCGATGGATGTCATCGAGTACCTCACCGGCAACCGGGTCAACTACGGCATCATCCAGGTCGGCGGTGTGCGGCGGGACTTCACCGAGGACCAGTTCCCGAGGATCGAGGCGTCCCTGCAATATTACGAGGATATCGCCGGGAAGCTGCTCAATCTCTTCCTCGAGGACAAAACCATCCAGATACGCTGCAAGAACTGCGGCGTGATGTCGAAGAGGGAAGCCCTCGAGCTCTGCACCGTGGGCCCGACCGCACGGGCATCGGGCGTTGCCATGGACGTGCGCTACGACTCGCCCTACGCGGCCTACGGTGATCTCGACTTTGCGCCGGTGCTGCCCCACCAGTACCTCGGGCTCACCAACGGCGACGTCTACGACCGCATCGTGGTCCGCCTGCTGGAGGTCGTGCAGTCGATTGATCTCATTCGCCAGTGCCTCGCGAACATGCCGCCGGGCGAGGTGTTGTGGGAGAAGAAGTACCCCAAGATCCTTGCCGCCTGCAAGAAGGCGACGGGCGAGGCGGTGGGCCGCGTCGAGGCGCCGCGGGGCGAGTGCCTCCACTACGTGCGCATGGACGGCAACCCGAACCCACAGACATGGAAGGTGAAGGCTTCCACCTACAGCAACCAGATGTCATGGCTTAAAATGCTGAAAGGGGAACAGATTGCGGATATCCCCATCGTGGTCGCGTCGATCGATCCCTGTATGTCCTGCACCGACCGGGTGGCGGTGGTGCGGCATGGCCGGACCGATATCCTCACCAAAGCGGACCTGCATCGGTTGTCGGTTGAAAAGACGAGGAGGCTGGCGCAATGGTCGTGATCCTGGGAATCGATCCGGTGTCGGTGATCGGAGGGACCGTTGCGGTGGCGCTCTTCGGCATCCTCGCCGGGCTGGTCTTCATGGGTGTCGAGCGCAAGTTCGCCGCCCACATGCAGGCGAGGATCGGGCCGCCCATCCGCCAGCCCTTCCGTGACGTGGCAAAACTCCTTTCCAAGGACTCAATTGTCCCGGAAAACGCCATCCCGTTGCTGTTCAACATGGCTCCCGTGCTGGCGCTGGCATCGTCCATCGTGATCCTGCTCTATATCCCCCTGGGCGGCTTTCTTCCCGTCCTTGCCGGGTACGGGGACCTCATCCTGGTGATGTACCTGCTCACCGTGCCGGCGCTTGCGCTGGTGGCGGGCGGGTTCGCCTCGGGGTCGCCGTACGCAACCGTCGGGTCCCAGCGTGAGATGGTGACCATGATGTCCTACGAACTGCCGCTGGCAATCGCCGTCATTGCCATCGCATGGCGGCTGGCCGCGGCAGGGATCGCCGATCCCTTCTCGCTGGCCACCATCGCCGGGACCGCAACCGGCATCACCGTCTGGAGCGTGGCAGGACCGCTGGGTATCATCGGCTTTCTGCTGCTGCTCATCGTGCTCGCATGGGTGACGCCGGCGGAGCTCTCCCGGGTCCCCTGCGATACGCCGGAGGCGGAGACCGAGCTCTGCGGCGGTCTGCTGGTGGAATACTCCGGCAGGAACCTTGCCCTGTTCTACCTTGCGCAGGGCGTCAAAACGGTTGCCATGGCGGCGCTTGCCGTGGCGCTCTTCCTGCCCTGGAATATCTCATGGTACGTGGCCCTGAGCCCCAATGCAGCGCTCGTGGCGGATTTCGCCTTTTTCCTGCTCAAACTCATGGCGGTGATCTTCTTCTCCGTCTCGGTGATCAGGGTTGGCATGGCGAGGTTCCGGATCACCCACGTCGTCTCCATCTACTGGGGGTATCTCGGCGGCCTGGGACTGCTGGGGCTGCTCTGTGTGGTCCTTGACGCCTATATCGGAGGAGGTGGTATGCTGTGAGTTTCCTTCCCGCAATTCCCGAGGTTCTCAGGCAGTTTTTGAAGCGGCCTGCGACCAACATATTCCCGGCGAAGTACCTCCCGCCCTCTGTGACGAAATATCTCCAATCGGTGCAGGAAGGAAAAGCCGCGATCCACCCGCCGGTGGAAACGCCCCCCAATTTCAGGGGCAAGATCCTCTACGACCGCGACACCTGCATCGGCTGCAAGCTCTGCATCCGGGTCTGTCCGGCGAACGCGATTGAATTCCTGCCCGAGACCAAGAGAGTGCGCATCTATGTGACCCAGTGCATCTTCTGTTCGCAGTGCAACGATGCCTGCCCGGTGGATGCCCTGCACATGAGCGACGAGTTCCTCCTCGCCGACGAGGACCGGTACTCAGAGAACATGATCGTGGAGTGATCACCCCTCGAATGGTGCTGCGGAAGTCATCGTCTGCAGTGTCCGGGGAAACCTCATCTCCCCCCGAAGAAGACCGGGGGTCAGGGGTTCATCGCCTTCAGGGCCCGGGGAAACCTCATCTCCCCCCGAAGAAGACCGGGGGGTCAGGGGTTCATCGCCTTCAGGGCCCGGGGAAACCTCATCTCCCCCCGAAGAAGACCGGGGGGTCAGGGGTTCATCGCCTTCAGGGCCCGGAACGACTGTTCGGCTCGCCCCGCTCGCCTCCTTCCGGCGGATAGGCCCCTCTCATCACGACTTTTTTTGTGTATTCCTGCCTCGGCTGGACCCATCCCCTCGAGGATATCGCCGGGAAGGGTAGAAAACCCCTCCGGGAACGGTCGAAGAACAACATCGTTTTCCCCGTCATACTCCGCTCGCCCCCTTCCGGGAATATCCCCCGGGAGGAAGAGGACCCCTCCCGGCCTCGGCCGAAGATCTGCGTTCTTCTCCGGCTCGCTTCGCTCGCCCCCGGAGGCGATAGTGCCCTTTCATGCTTCGTTTCTTGCGATAGTAGTGCTTTGGCCAGGCCCCCTCATCTTGGAGGGAACGGGGATATCGCCTGCAGGGCGGGTCCGGGGGGTGCACCCCCTCCCGGAGAAAAAGATGGTGTTTCCCTCACCGTCCCTCCCTTTTTTCTGCAGTCATTTTCCCCCGGCACCGTTCCAGAAGAGCACCAACGCCCTCCGGCATATCATGCCCCGTCAATACACGGGGATGCGGTCGAGGGTGTTTTCCCGGATGTGCGCCATCAGCCGCTCTGCTCCCTCGAGAACCTCGCTGCTGATCGCCTCGCCGTCGGCAACCGATTTCGGCTGGACGCCGACGAAGACGATCTCTCCCGCATCGGGGGCGAGAAATGCGATGAAGTGGGAGAGGGGGAGCTGGTGCGTGCCGATGCCGACATCCTCGATCTTCTCCGGCGGAATGCGGCGAACGTCGCCGGGGAGAAGGCCCATGTCGGCGGCATCGACGAGGACGAGCATATCGGGCCGCTCCCTTCGCACCACGGCGGTGAAGTTCTCCGGCGCCGTCCCGCACTCGACGGTCTTCCAGCCCGCGTTGGCAAAGCGACGCGCCACGAAGCACCCGATGCCGTCGTCCCGGCGAAGGGTGTTGCCGATGCCAAGAAGCATGTTCATTCTGTAGGGATGCGCCTTCCGTGCGCATAAATGCGCGGGAATCCGGGCGGGATACCGAAAGGGCTATACGTCTCCCCCCTCCTGAATGCCCCGGGAGTGTTCGCTGATGGAAGGGCCCGGCGTTCGTCTCATCGCCGAGAATCTGCAGGGTTTTATAGGAGCTCTGCTCGTCTCCGTCTACGGGAACACGCGGTATCTCGAGGAATTCGAGCGCCTTGAAGGTTCGATGCTCTCCCGCATCGTCACCTTCGGCAAACGACTGTACCTGGTGTTTTCCGCGGGCACCATCTCCGTGCACTTTCTGATGTACGGCCGTTACCGCATTGGTGAGGATTTGGCTGACCCTGTGCGCCTCGGCCTGCGGTTCAATCGCGGCACGCTCGGTTTCTTCAATACCTCCGTGCACTCTCTCGAGGATCTGCCGGCATTCGATTCCAGGATCGATATCATGAGCCCTGCGTGGAACGGGGATCTGGTCTACGATCGGATCAGGGATTCCGGGGGCCTGATCTGTGACCTCCTCCTCGACCAGACGGTCTTTGCTGGCGTGGGCAATATCATCAAGAACGAAGCGCTGGCGAGGGCAGGGGTGCATCCGCTCTCGGTGACGGCGAGCATCCCTCCACCGGTGCTGAAGGATCTGATCGAGGAGACCCGCGGATTTTCGCTCCTCTTTTACCGGGAGAAGAAGGAGGGCCATGACATTCGAGATTCCTGTATCGTGTACGGGAAGAGGGTGTGCCCCTCGGGAACAAGGGTGGTGCAGGCAAAGATGGGGCAGCGCAACCGGGTGACCTACGTGTGCGAGGACGGTCAGGTTCGCTATTCATCTTGAATGGATGCGAAAAACGGAGTGCGCCGACCGGGACTCGAACCCGGGTTTAGGCGTTGGCAACGCCTAGTGATAACCACTACACTATCGGCGCAGTGCTCTACAATATGGACGTCAAAAGGTTATAAGAGTATCGAATTGGATGAATTGCCCTGCATCCGGGCTCCTTCGTTTGCGGAAAACATCTCGCGGATTTTCTCCTCGGCCTCGGTGATGGTTGCAAACAGCAGTTCGTCGCCCGCCTCGAGAGAAGGGTTTTCAGGGTAGAGTATGAACTCTGAACCCCGGTAGAGGCCTATTGCTGCGGTCTTTGGGGGCAGGTCGAGTTCGAGGAGCTTTTCTCCCGCTGCTTTCTCCGCGACGATCAGGCTCGTGAACCGCACCTCGCCGCGCACGAGGGTGGAGAGTTCGATGACATCGAGGCCCCGCAGCGTATCAGCGATGATCACGGACGTGGCCTGGGAGGGATTGACCACGTGCCGAAATCCCAGCTTTTTTGCCACCCTCATCAGCTCGGCGGTGTCGGTTTTGATGATGATTTCGGGAACGTTCGCAGTCCGGGCGATGAGCCCGATGAGGATGTTGTCCTGATCGTGATCGGTGCAGGCGACCACCGCCTGTGCCGCATCGATTTCCGCTTTTTCGAGAATTTCCGGCCGTGTCGCCTCTGCATTGATCACCGTGCAGTCCATACGCTCTGCGAGTTCCTGCGCTTTTTCGGCGTTGCGCTCGATGATGATGATCTCGTGGCCCCGCACGATCAGGTTGTTCGCGAGATCGACGCCGAGCGCGCTCGCCCCTGCAATAATGATTCTCATGCCCGTCTCCCCATCTCATGCAGTGGTCGTGGAACTGATATAGGTTTTCAATCGTGAATGAATCCGGCCGGCACTCATTCGATCCCCGGCGTTCCCTTCCCTCCTCCTTCACGGATTGACGGCAGCCGTATCCATGTCCTCGGGAACAGCAGGACAACGAGGGGGATGATCTCGATCCTTCCGAGCAGCATGTCGGCGATCAGCACCAGCTTGAGAAAGGGAGCCAGCCCCGCCGACGTCACGCCCGCGGAAAGCCCGACGGTGCCGAGCGCTGATGACACCTCGAAGATGGCATCACAGGCAGCGACGCCGTAGAGCGTGAACGCCAGTACGGAGGCGAACGCCACCAGAAAGTAGAGCAGCACGAAGGTCAGGAGAGTGTACACCTCGTCCGGCTCGACCACTTCGCCCTCCACCTTGAAGGGGGTGAGCGCTTCACGGGGGAGGAAAAAACGGATGAAGACGAGATGGATGAGTTTTGCAAGGATAATCAGCCTGAGGATCTTGATGCCTCCCGCGGTGGAGCCGGCACTCCCGCCGATCCACATGAGCGCGGAGAGCACGATTTTTGCGCTCTCCGGAAGGCCGGCAATATCGAGGGTTGAATACCCCGCTGTCGTGAGGGCGGATATGGCCTGAAATGCCGCCGCGCCCGCAACGAATGAGAATGTCCCGCACTCCTGCATGGTGAAGGCCAGCACGGGGATTCCTGTGGCGAGCACTACCAAAAATCCCCTGAACTGCAGGCTTGAAAGCAGCAACCGGGGATGTTCAATGAGACGCGGGTAGAGGCCGAAGTTGATCGCACCCAGCACGCAGCCCAGGAGGACGGTGGCGGGGATGATACCGGCGGCATACCCTGCGATGGAATCCGTCCGGGTGGAAAAACCGCCCGTGGATACGGATGAGAGGGCATGGCAGAGGGCGTCGAAGGGCGGCATGCCGGCGGCAACGAGCAGCACAAACGCGATCAGGGTGATGGCCAGATAGATCTTGCCGAGCGTCTTCGCGGCCCCGATGACGTTCGGGCGGAGTCTTTTTTCCGACACATTGACCGAATAGAGCCGGTAGGCACTTGTTCCCGGGTGGATGACGACGGAGAGTACGATGAGCACGATACCGATCCCGCCTATCCACTGCAGCCAGCTGCGGGCGAAGAGGAAGACCGGGCCGGCGGAAGCAGGGGCGACCGAGAGCCCGGTGGTGGTAAGGCCTGAAACGGCTTCGAAGAATGCATCGAGCAGGGGCATCCCGACGGAGATCGAGATGGGGACGGCGCTGATCGCGGAGGAGAGGGGGAATATCAGGGCGGCAATCACCAGGGCTTCCTTCCATTCGAGATCGAAGTCCGGAAGCATCCGGTGCATCACATAGCCGGCCGCCATCACCAGCACGGCCATGGCAGCGTAGATGGCGGCGACCGAATAGGCCCCGAAGGCCACCGCAGCCATGAGGGGTACGAACAGCACCGCCCCCATCCCGATCATCACCTGCCCTAGATATTTGAGCACGGCAGCCCGATTGACCGGGGAGACGAGTTCGTACATAAACTGATGAACATTTGCCGGTGGGTATTTATAGTATCTCCCGGGCCTCCCCCATGGTCCGATGTCCGGCGATACGCGCTCCGTCCTCCCGCAGGACTACGACAATTCCAAAAGGTATGAGAAAAGGCGTTGTCGAAACCGGCAGAAATAGAACAAAATTTTATTCGCTTTGTACACCAATCATACATTGATGATTCCCCTCATCCTGGATCTGCGCGACCGGCGTGTGTGTATTTTCGGGGGAGGAGGCGTGGGCCTCAGGAAAGCGGCATTCTTTGCAGGAGAAAGCGACGTGACGGTGATCAGCCGGTCCTTTCGTCCCGGATTCGAGACTCACGGCGTCGAATGCCGGACACTCGACATCGCTGCGGCGTCCGACGATGACCTCTGTGCCCTGATCCGCGGCGCATTCCTGGTGATCGCGGCCACCTCCGACCGGGACTGCAACGACCGCATCGGGGCGCTCTGCACCCGGGAAGGGATCCTCTTCAATAACGCCGATGGCGAAGCGGGAAATGTCATCATCCCCTCCGTGGTCAGGGGCGATCACTATCTCGTGGCCATCAGCACGCTCGGGAAAAGCCCCGGGGTCGCCCGCTACCTCCGTATGCGCATCCGGGACGAATGGAAGGAAATCGATCCCATGATCGAGCTGCAGGCCGAGATGCGCGACCGCCTGAAGGAGACCGAACCCTCGCAGGGGTTGCGATCCGACATTATCTGGAGAATGCTCGGCGATCCCGAAGTGTGGGATGCGCTTCGCTACGATCGCGACGCGGCACGCACGCTTGCGCTCAGGAAGTACTGCCCATGAACCGGACCCTGCATGTCCCCATCGCCGTCGGCGGCATCAGCCACCACGATGCCGATATCGGTGCACTCGAGCAGTTCCGGTTCGACGACGAGCTGTCGGTGCTCTCCGGAGCCCGCCAATGGTTCAGGGGAGTGTGCCTGCTGCAGACCTGCAACCGCATCGAGCTGATCGTCCACGGGGAGGCGTCCCAGCTCGAGGCATTTTTCGAGGAGCAGGGCCGCTGCGGGTACTGGATCCTTGCCGGCGAGGAGGCACTCCGCCATCTGCTGCAGCTCGCGGCGGGCATGGACTCGATGATCGTGGGAGAAGACCAAATCCTCGGGCAGCTGAAGGCGGCGCTCTCCGCCTCGCAGGAGGCCGGGGCCTGCAGCGCGGTCATCGACCACTGCATCACAAAGGCGGTCCATGTCGGCGTGGAGGTGCGCAAACGCACGCAGATCAACAAAGGAGCGGTTTCCATCGGCTCCGCGGCGGTCCAGCTGGGAGAGCACCTCCTGGGATCGCTCGACGGCAGGCATATCACCGTGGTGGGGGGCGGGGAGATGGGGACGCTGGTCACGAAGGCGCTTGCGGCAAAACAGCTCACCGCCATCTACGTCACCAACCGGACGTACGAGCGGGCGCGGGTGCTCGCCCGGGAGGTGGGGGGAAAAGCGGTGAAATTCGAGGAGCTCTATCACTACATCTCCCTCTCCGACGTGGTCATCTCGTGTACGGCCGCTCCCCACCCGGTGATCCATGCCGACCGGCTCACGGCAATGATGGAAGAGCGGCGCTGGCCTCTCGACCAGCACCCCCGCCCGCTGATCATCATCGACATCGCCCAGCCGCGGGACGTCGAACCCTCGGTGGGATCGGTTCACGGCGTCCACCTGTTCAGCATCGACGATCTCCGGGACGTGAGCGAAAACAACCTGCATGCCCGAAAGAAGGAAGCATCGATGGCGGCACGGTTCTTAGAAGAGGAACTCTCCCGGTTCGTGGTGCTGCTCAACGGGTGTGCGGCCGACGACGCCCTCGCGGCTCTTCATACGTGGGCCGAGGCAATCCGCGTCAGGGAACGGGACCGCGCGCGTGTCCGGCTGCAGGGGGCGGACGAGAGGACGCTGGCCGTGTTCGACGATTTCTCGCGCGTGCTTGCGAAGAAACTGCTCCTCGATGCCACGTTTGCGATACGGACGGGAGCGGAATGCGGCTATCTGGAGGAGGCCGAGGCGCTGGTCAGGGCAATTACCCGGGGTGAGACGACATGTATCCGAAAACACGACTGAGACGATTGAGAAAACGGTTGTTCCAGCCGTTATTCAAGGAGAACCGCCTGCATAAAACCGATCTTATCGCACCGGTGTTCGTGGACGAGACCATCGACGCCCGCAGACCCATTCTCTCGATGCCGGGGCAGTCCCGCATCCCCCCCGACACGGTGAAGGAGGTTGCGGAGACGCTCTGGGATTGCGGGCTTTCTGCGATGGTGCTCTTTGGCATTCCCGCACACAAGGATGCACAGGGCAGCGGGGCGTATGCGCCCGGCGGGGTCATCCAGACGGCGGTGCAGGCCGTCAAGCGGGCGGTGCCCGACATGGCGGTGATCACCGACGTCTGCGCCTGCGAGTATACCGACCACGGCCATTGCGGCATCATCGGCGACACGCCCTGTGGCCCCGACCTTCTCAATGACCCCTCGCTGGACCTGATGGCGACGATCGCGGTCAGCCACGCGGAGAGCGGCGCCGACATGGTTGCTCCCTCCTGCATGCTCGACGGCATGGTGGCGGCGATACGAAACGCCCTCGATGGCGCGGGGCATGTCGACCTCCCGATCATGTCCTATTCGACCAAATATGCGAGCGCCCTGTACGGCCCCTTCCGCGAGGCCGCCGATTCCGGATATGCCTTCGGGGACCGTTCCACCTACCAGCTCGATCCCGCAAACGCCCGCGAGGGTGTCCGGGAATCGGTGCTGGATGCCGAAGAAGGGGCCGATGTGCTGATGGTCAAGCCGGCGGGATTCTATCTCGATATTATCTCGTCCGTCGCCTCGATCGGCCTGCCCGTTGCCGCGTACCAGGTGAGTGGGGAGTATGCCATGATCAAGGCGGCGGGCGGCAACGGGTGGCTGGATGAGAGACAGGTGGTGATGGAGAGCCTCACCGCCATCAAACGCGCGGGGGCGGACCTCATTATCACCTATTTTGCAGAGGACGTTGCGGGGTGGCTTGATGAAGAGCAGTGAATTATTCGAGGAAGCGAAGAGACTGATGCCGGGGGGCGTGAGCAGCCCGGTCCGTGCGATATCGCCCAATCCGTTCTACGTGGAGCGGGCACAGGGATCGACGATGGTCACGGTGGACGGCACCACCCTGATCGACTGCTGTCTGGGCTACGGCCCGCTCCTGCTCGGCCATGCCCACCCGGCGATCCGCACCGCCGTCGAGGAGCAGCTCGGCCGGGGGTGGCTGTACGGCACGCCGGTGGAGCGGGAGATCGAACTTGCCCGGCGTCTCTGCACCGATTATCCGAGCCTCGACATGGTCCGCTTTGTCTCGAGCGGTTCGGAAGCGACCATGGCGGCGATCCGTCTCGCCCGCGGGTATACCGGCAGGCAGGACATCGTCAAGATCGAGGGTGGGTTCCACGGCGCCCACGATGCGGTGCTCGTCAAAGCGGGATCCGGTGCGACCACCATGGGCGTTCCCGATTCTGCCGGCGTGGTGCCCGATCTCGTGGCCCACACCTGCCAGGTGCCGTTCAACGACACGGAAATGCTTGAGGCGCTGCTTTCCCGCACCACTGATGTGGCGGCGGTGATCCTGGAACCGGTGATGGGAAATATCGGCCCCATCCTGCCCTCCGACGGTTACCTCGCCGAGGTGCGGGCGATCACGAGGGACCACGATGTCCTGCTGATCTTCGACGAGGTCATCACCGGGTACCGCCTGGGCATCGGGGGTGCGCAGGCGGCGTTCGGGGTGACGCCGGACCTCACCACGCTGGGCAAGATTATCGGGGGCGGGCTTCCCATCGGTGCGTTCGGCGGCAGGCGCGAGGTCATGGAGCTCGTGGCGCCCGCCGGGCCGGTGTACCAGGCCGGGACCTTTTCGGGCAACCCCCTCTCCCTGACCGGCGGGGTCGCCACCATCGACTGGATCCACGCACACCGGGATGTCTACGGCCGCCTCGAGCAGGCCGCCCGGGCGATCGGCGAGTCGATCCCTGCACGGACGGGCGGATCGTTCGTCGCCATCGGGTCGATGTTCAAGTACTTCTTCAGGGACGCAGCCCCGCAGAACTACCGGGAGGCAAAAGAGAGCGATACCGCGGCATTTGCCGCGTTCTGGAAAACCATGCTCGAAGAAGGCATTTTCCTGCCGCCATCGCAGTTCGAGACGAATTTCCTCTCCGCAGTCCACAGCGACGAGGACATCCAAAGGATAGCCGGGGCATACGAGGCATGTCTCTGAGAATCGGCACCCGGGGGAGCAAACTGGCGCTCGCCCAGACCCGGAAGGTGACCGCGGATCTGGATCGCCGCGGGATCGAGACGGAAACCGTGATAATCACCACCCCCGGCGATGCCACAACCGGGGTTCCCCTGCACGCGATCGGGGGGCAGGGGGTCTTCGTGCGCGCCCTTGACGATGCCATTTTGGAGGGGAGGATCGATGCAGCGGTGCACAGCATGAAGGATATCCCCGCCGCGCGCCCCGATGGCCTGAGTACCTGTGCGGTCCTGCGGCGGGATTCCCCTGCCGATTTCCTGGTGCATTCCTGCGATATCGAGGAGGTCCGGGTGGTCGGAACCTCGAGCACACGCAGGAGGGCGCAGCTGCTCAGGAGCCCTCTTCCCATCGAGGTGCGGGATCTGCGGGGAAACGTCGACACCCGGCTCAAAAAACTCGAGCGGGGGGAGTATGACGCGATCGTGCTGGCGGAGGCGGGCATGCAGCGGCTGGGCCTCGACCTTCCGGGCACGCGCCTCCTCCCGCAGTGGTACGTCCCCTCCCCGAACCAGGGGGCGATCGCGGTGGTATGCCGCGACGATCCCGGCTGCATCGAGCACTTCGAGCCGCTCGATCACTTCCAGACCCGCAACGAGGTGGAGATCGAACGCGCGGTGATGGAGGAGGTCGGCGGCGGGTGCTTCACCCCGATGGGGATCTTCTGCGAGTCGGGATTTCTCATCGCGGAGGTGCTGGCGCTGGACGGCTCGAGGTGGGAGCGCATCGAGGACGCGGGGAACCGCCTCGACGAGGCGCGCGAGGTCGGACAGAAGTTGCGGATGATCGCCCGGGACCTGATCGAAGCTGCCCGGGTATCGCTGGGGGTGAGCGAATGAAGGGCCGGGTCTACCTGGTTGGCTCCGGACCGGGGGGGCTGGGGCTCCTCACCTTCCGGGCGCGCGAAGTCATCGACGGCGCCGACGTGATCCTCTACGACCAGCTCCCCGGCGAGGAGGTCCTGGCCGCGCTCCCGCCCACCGCCGAACTGATCGACTGCGGCAAGTACGGGGGGATGCATACCCTCGAGCAGGAGGATATCGAGGCGCTGATGGTGCGGCATGCACGGGAGGGCAGGTCGGTCGTGCGCCTGAAGGGCGGTGATCCCTTCCTCTTCGGCCGGGGCGGAGAGGAGATGGAGGTGCTGCGCGCCGAAGGCATCCCCTATGAGGTCGTCCCCGGCATCACCAGCGCCATCGCCGTGCCCGAGTGCGTGGGCATTCCGGTCACCCACCGCGAGGTTGCGTCGCAGGTCACCATCCTCACGGGCCACGAAGACCCGACCAAAGGGCGTTCCGCACTGGACTGGGAATGGCTCGCCCGGTCGCCGGGAACCCTCGTCATCCTCATGGGGGTGAAAAACCTCCCCGCGATCGCCTCCCGGCTCACCGGTCACGGGATGGACGCGGCCAGCCCCGTCGCCATCATCGAGCGGGGCCTGCGCCCCGACCAGCGGGTCACGACGGGACCGCTCGGAGAGATCGCCGAAATAGCGCGGGAACGCAAGGTCCGCCCGCCGGCAATCATCGTCATCGGTCCCGTGGTCGAGCTCTACCGCGAACCCTGAGAGCATGCGCCTGTCGGAAGGCGCCTCTCCACCCCACTTTATTTATGCCTTCCCGCAAATTCCTCTATTGAAGCCTATGCGAAGTGATGTGGTCAAACTGGGATTCGAGCGTGCTCCCAACAGGTCGCTGCTGCGCTCGCTCGGAATTACCCGGAGGGAAATGGATCTTCCCTTTATCGGCATCGCAAATTCATGGAACAATGTTGTCCCCGGGCACCTCCACCTCCGGATGATCGGCGAGAAGGTGCGCGAAGGGGTGGCCGCTGCCGGCGGCGTGCCCTTCGAGTTCAATACCATCGGCATCTGCGACGGCATCGCCATGGGCCACGAGGGGATGCGCTACTCCCTCCCTTCCCGGGAGACCATCGCCGATTCGATCGAGCTGATGGTGGAGGCCCACCGGTTCGACGCCCTCGTCTGTGTGTGCACCTGCGACAAAATCGTCCCCGGCATGCTCATGGCTGCGGCGCGGTGCAACATCCCGGCCATCGTGGTCACGGGAGGAGCGATGCTGCCCGGCTACCGGGGCGGCAACGAGCTCTCCCTCATCGATGTCTTCGAGGGTGTGGGATGCGTGGCCGCGGGGACGATGACCGAGGAGGAGCTCGCCGAGGTGGAGGCTGCGGCGATGCCCGGGTGCGGCAGCTGCCAGGGGCTGTACACGGCAAACACCATGGCATGCATGACCGAGGCCATGGGGATGTCGCTTCCCGGGTGCGCCGCCATCCCCGCCGTGGACGCCGCCAAGCTGCGCATTGCGAGGGAGAGCGGCGAGCGGATACTGGGGATCCTTTGGGAGGGGACAACCTCCCGCGATATTATCACCCGTGCGTCGCTGGAAAACGCCATCCGGGTTGATATGGCACTCGGCGGCTCGACCAACACCGTGCTGCACCTGATGGCGGTTGCGCAGGAGGCGGGCGTGCCGCTCGATCTCGATGATTTCGACCGCATCGGCGAGAGCGTGCCGCATATCTGCGCCATGCAGCCTTCCGGCCCCCATTCCATGCAGACGCTGTACAGGGCCGGGGGCATCCCCGCGGTGTTCAGGCGGCTTGAAGGGATGATCGGCGACTGCCCGACGGTATCGGGAAAAACCACGCTGCAGATCGCGAGGGAAGCCTCCGTGTCCGACGAGACGGTCATCCGCCCGGTGGACGACCCGGTGCACGCTGCGGGCGGCCTTCGCATCCTTCGCGGGTCGCTCGCCCCCGACGGGTGCGTGATCAAGAGCGCCGGCGTCCTGCCCGAGATGTGGGAGCATTCGGGGCCTGCACGGGTGTTCGACGGCGAGACGGCAGCCATGAAGGCGATAATGGCACAAGAAATCCGTGAAGGGGATGTGGTGGTCATCCGCTACGAAGGGCCGCGGGGCGGTCCCGGCATGCCCGAGATGCTCTCGCCCACCTCGGCATTGATGGGGCTCGGGTACCGCAGGGTGGCGCTCGTGACCGACGGTCGGTTCTCCGGGGGCACGCGCGGCCCCTGCATCGGGCACGTGGCGCCGGAGGCGGCGGTGGGCGGCCCGATTGCGCTCGTCGAAGACGGGGACACGATCACCCTCGATATCTCGCGTCGCACCCTTGAACTTGCCGTGGATCCATCCGAACTCCCCGAGCGGCGCAGGAACTGGAAACCGAAGGAGCGCAGGCTCTCCGGGGTGCTGGCGCGGTATGCCGCCGCGGTTGCACAGGCGAATCGCGGTGCGATTCAAGAATAAAAATCCATACTCTTTTCGCCATCCACCCACGGATGGCAAATGCTATACGTGATTCTGTCAACCGTTGTGTACTGGTATGCAGGTTCCCCGCCTGTGAGTGCCAGCATATGAGAGGTGCGGTGATGATCGACAGGTTCCTTGAGGGTAATAAACGCTTCATTGCGAACGATTTTGAAAAAGACCGTGAATACTATAAAAAGCTCTCGACCGGCCAGAGCCCGACGGCGCTCTTCATCGGCTGTTCGGACTCACGGGTCAATCTTGAGCGTGTGGTCGATGCGAAGATGGGAGAGATCTTCGTGCACCGGAACATCGGCAATATTGTCCCGCGGGACGATGTGAACCTTGCCACGGTGCTCGAATATGCGGTGAAGCACCTGAAGGTGCAGGACATCGTGGTCTTCGGGCATTCTGATTGCGGGGCGATGAAGGCCCTCGACGCCGGACCGGGCAGCGGGGATGTATTCATCCCGGCATGGCTGGATAACGCAAAAGAGGTGAAGGTGCTGGCCGACGAGAAGTTGCCGGATCCGAAAACCCCCGCGGCTGTCCGGGAGAAACGGCGGCTGATCGAGATCGAAAACATGCGTCTCCAGCTCGAGCACCTCCGTTCGTATGATTTTGTCAGGTCGGCGGAGGAAAAGGGAACAATTGCCCTGCACGGGCTGTACTACGACCTGGAAACCGGCGAGGTCTCCAGAGTCCTGTAATTCACTTTTTTTCTTCGTGCAGGTATTTTTCCACCTCGTTCCTGAGCAGGGGCACCGATATTCTCCCCAGCGGCGTGACGTTTCCGTTGACGAGCACAATCGGCAGCGGGGGATGGTGTTCATCGATGATCGTTTCGATAGAGCCGGGGATGCCACTGTCGAGGAGAGTGAGTTTCAGCACCACCCGGTCGCCGTAGAGTTCCTGCATGCGGTCTCGCAAGGCTTCGAACGCAGCACGCAGCATCTCGGTGGGAGCGCATGCCTCCAGTTCGCAGGTCCTCGTCTCATCGCAGGGAAACGGCCCGCACGAAGAATCTTCAAACCCGATGATCTCAACTTCCACTCGGTCGCTCATACTCACTATTCTTCCCGGATCTACATGGATACTTCGCTCGGCACCGGTGCCTGCACGCACCACCTCCCGGCACACCCCCTCGCCGTATCGGGGATGGCGGCAGCGGCAGAAATGATCCCCTTACAATCGTTAATAAAGGTGCTTTTCCCAACTAATATGGTAATTTATGAAAGCGGTTCTGGGTTTAGAAGATGGTGAATATTTCGTCGGGGAGGGGTTTGGTGTCGAGGGGTCCTGCGCCGGGGAACTCGTGTTTACGACACAAATGGCCGGGTATATGGAAGCATTGACCGATCCTTCCTATGCGGGCCAGATCCTGATGTTCACCTACCCGCTGGTGGGCAATTACGGGGTGGATGAACAGAACTTCCAGAGCCCTTCGGTGAGGGCGATGGGCTGTGTGGTGCGGGAAGTATGCGGCTATCCTGCCGGTTCGCCCGGCATGCAATCCTATTTTGAAGATCACGGGGTGTTCGGCATTGCGGGGGTCGATACCAGAAGCCTGACGATACGGACGCGCCTGCACGGAACGCTTCGTGCATCGCTGATTGTCGGGGACGACAACGGCGACCATGCGGTGGAATGCGCCCGGAACGTGCAGCCCATCACCGATCTCGACCTGATCAGCAAGGTGTCATGCACGCAGCCCTACCGGATCGAAGGGACGGGCAAGAGGATTGCAGTCATTGATCTGGGCATCAAGAAGAACATGATTCTCAGCCTCCGGCGCCGCGGGGCCGACCTGTATGTATTCCCCCACGATGCGCGTCACGACGAGATCGAGGCATGCAAACCACAGGCGCTGTTTCTCACCAACGGGCCCGGCGACCCGCGCAATGCGCGCGCGGCAATCGACTGCATCAAGAGGTATCTCGGCCGGATCCCGATTTTCGGCATCTGCATGGGCAACCAGGTGGCGGCCCTCGCGTTCGGTGCCGAGACCTACAAGATGAAGTTCGGTCACCGCGGGTCGAACCAGCCGGTACGCCGCAAAGGCGGGCAGATCTATATCACCACCCAGAACCACGGGTTTGCGGTCGACGGCGACACGCTCCCGGAAGACTGCGAAATCGCCTTTACCAACCTCAATGACGGATCGCTTGAAGGGTTCAGTTCACGGTACCATGACGTCATTACCGTGCAGTTCCACCCGGAGGCCCACGGAGGACCGCGTGAAACAGAACAACCGTTTTTTGATATGATTTACCGGAGGATACCCTGATGCCCCGACTGCCACATATTCAGAAAGTGCTGCTCATCGGATCGGGGCCGATCCAGATCGGGCAGGCTGCCGAATTCGATTTTTCCGGCTCTCAGGCGTGCAGGGCGCTGCGCGAGGAGGGCGTCGAGGTGGTGCTGGTCAACTCCAACCCGGCAACTATCCAGACCGACCCGGAAATGGCCGACGTGATCTACGTCGAGCCGCTGAAAGCGGACATCATCGCAAAAATCATCGAAAAAGAAAAGCCGAACGGAATCTTGAGCGGCATGGGCGGGCAGACCGGCCTGAACCTGACCGCCGAACTCGCGGAGATGGGGGCGCTTGAGGGGGTCGAGATCCTGGGAACCCCGCTCGAAGCGATTTACCGGGGTGAGGATCGTGAAAAATTCCGCACCCTCATGGAGGAGATCTACGAACCCGTTCCCCGGAGCATGATCCTCAACCATATCGACCAGGTCGACGAGGCGCTCGCGCAGGTGGGGCTTCCCGCGATCATCCGTCCCGCCTACACGCTCGGGGGTGCGGGCGGCGGTGTCGCGCACACCCCGGAGGAGATGCGGCGCATCGTTGAGGTGGGCCTCCAGCGGTCACGGATTCACCAGGTGCTTATCGAGGAGAGCGTACTCGGGTGGCAGGAGATCGAGTTCGAGGTGATGAGGGATTCCGCAAATACCTGCCTCATCGTCTGCGGTATGGAAAATGTCGATGCCATGGGGATACATACCGGCGAGAGCGTCGTGGTGGCGCCCATTCTCACGCTCCGCGACGATGAGTTTCAGCTGCTCCGCTGCGCCGCCATCAAGATCATCCGCGCGCTGGACGTGCAGGGCGGGTGCAATATCCAGTTTGCCTACAAAAACGGTGATTACCGGGTCATCGAGGTGAATCCACGGGTTTCGCGTTCGTCGGCGCTGGCATCGAAGGCCACCGGCTACCCGATCGCCCGTGTCGCGGCAAAGATCGCTATCGGGCTCCGGCTCGACGAGATCACGAACAGCGTCACCGGCTCCACGCCCGCCTCCTTCGAGCCTGCCATCGACTACGTGGTGGTGAAAGTGCCCCGCTGGCCGTTCGACAAATTCCGCCGCGCCGACCGGACACTCACCACCGCCATGAAGAGCACCGGGGAGGTCATGGCGATCGGAAGGACGGTCGAAGAAGCGTTCATGAAGGCGTTGCGGTCGCTGGACACCGATATCACCTCCCATTCCAGCCCGAACGAGATCAGGATGGTGCTCTCGAGCCCCACCGACGAGCGGTTCGCCTGTCTCTTCGATGCGTTTCGCACCGGGTTCTCCGTTGCCGAGGTTGCAGAACTCACCCATATCCTGCCGTTTTTCCTCAAAAAGATTGAAAACATCGTGAAAATGGAAGAGGCGCTGAAATCCGGGGCCGTCCCCGATACGATCCGGGATGCAAAACGCCTTGGTTTCTCCAACGAGGAGATCGCACGTCTCACCGGCACATCGGCCGACGAGGTGGAGGCCGTGGCAGGGCTGCCCACCTACAAGATGGTGGATACCTGTGCGGCGGAATTTCCGGCAAATACGCCCTATTTCTACTCCACATGGGAGGACACCTGTGAGATTGTCCCGCACGATCACGAGAAGGTGCTCATCCTCGGCTCGGGCCCCATCCGGATTGGGCAGGGCATCGAGTTCGACTACTGCACCGTGCACGCGGTGATGGCGCTGCGGGAGGATGGGGTGGAGGTCCATATCGTCAACAACAATCCGGAAACCGTCTCCACCGATTTCGACACCTCGGACCGGCTCTTTTTTGAGCCCATGCAGCTCGAGGACGTGGTCAACATCCTCCGCAAAGACCATTATGCCGGGGTGATGGTGCAGTTTGGAGGGCAGAACTCGGTCAATCTCGCGATGCCGCTGGAAACAAGGCTGGCCGAGCTCGGTCTTGCCACCCGCATTCTGGGAACGAGCCCCGATGCGATGGACATGGCCGAAGACCGCGACCGGTTCAGCGGCATCCTCGATGAGCTGGGCATCCCCACGCCGCCCAACAGCGCCGCCTACTCTGAAACGGAAGCGCGGGCAATCGCCGAAAGTATCGGGTATCCTGTCCTCGTTCGTCCCAGTTACGTGCTCGGCGGACGGGCGATGGAAATCGTGTACGACGAGGTGGAGCTGGAGAGTTATATGAAGGAAGCGGTGCGGGTGAGCCGGCAGCACCCGGTGCTCATCGATTCGTTCCTGCAGGACGCCGTCGAGATCGATGTGGATGCCGTGTGCGACGGGGACGAGGTGCTCATCGGCGGCATCATGGAGCACATCGAGGAAGCAGGCGTGCACAGCGGCGATTCCGCCTGTGTCATCCCGCCGCAGTCGCTCTCCGATTCGGTCATCGAGCGCGTGCGGGACTATACGGTCAGGCTCGCCCTCGCTATCGGTACCGTGGGGCTGATCAATATCCAGTATGCGGTCAAGGACGACGTGGTCTACGTCCTCGAAGCAAACCCGCGTGCGAGCCGGACGGTGCCCTTCGTAAGCAAGGCGACCGGCATTCCGCTCGCCAAGGTGGCGGCGAAGACGATGCTGGGCAGGAAGTTGAAGGACCTCGGCTACGTCGAGAAGGAGATCCGGCATGTGGCCATCAAGGAGGTCCTTCTTCCCTTCAACAAGCTCCCCGGCGTGGACACCGTGCTTGGCCCCGAGATGAAGAGCACCGGGGAGGTCATGGGGATCGATTACGGGTTCGGCAGGGCGTTCTACAAGGCGTGCACCGCCGCGGACAACGAGCTCCCGCTCGAGGGGAACGTGTTTATCTCGGTTACCGACGAGCAGAAGGAAGAAATCGTCCCCATCGCCCGGAAACTCGCGGATCACGGCCTTGCGCTCTACGGGACGAGCGGCACGGTGGAAGCGCTCACCCGTGCGGGCATCACCGCCAACCTGGTGAGGAAAGTGCAGGAGGGTTCGCCCAATGTCATCGATATGATGCGCCGCGGCGAAGTGAACCTCGTCATCAACACCCCGGCAGGAAAGAAATCCCGCCAGGACCACTATGAGATCATGCGGGCAACCATGGATTACGGCATTCCCTACATCACCACGATGCAGGGTGCACGTGCCGCCGCATTGGCGATCGATGACATCACCACGCAGGAGATCACCATCGAGCCGCTGGGCCATTACCACAGGAACTCCTGACTTTTTTCAATCCTATGCGGGGGGTTCAACGAAGTCCCCTCTATTTTTATAATAAAATATAAATAATAATACTTTTCCAGTATCTCGCATGACCAGACCTGCTTTTGTTCTTGTGCCGGGAGGCACGGCGTCGGAGAGTGAGCCGGCCGGCCGCGTTCCGGAATCCCGGGACCGGGCTGGAGGGGAGCCGACCGATGCCGAATCGCGGCTGGCGGAGATCGTCGGCGCTGACAGGGATGACCTTTCGATCGAGCTGCTGTTCCACGATGACTGTTCCGTCGCGGCTCTGCTCCGCTCATCGGATTTCGACGATATCGATATCCTAAGGATCGAGGAGCTTCTTGCTCCCGGAGAAACCAGATGGTCCGTTTGAGGGCGGGCTGGATACTACCCGGAAACAGCCGAAAAAAGGTTTGAGTTTGTTTGCAGAGTCGGTTTGTGCGCCTCAGGCCTCCCCGATCCATTCGGCGACCTGATCGGGGTGAGCGTCGACCCATGCCTGTGCCGCCTCTTCCTCGGGCGTGCCCTGTTCGATATCGAGCATGACCGACTCCATGTCTGCAGGAGTCCAGTAGAAGCGCTCGAGGATACCGTACGCCTCGGGCATGTCTTCACTCAATCCCTGTCGGGCCAGTGTTCCGATGAATTCCTCTCCGCCGTAAACTTCCAGCGGGTCTTCGAGGTACTTGAGATCGAACCGGGCGAACTTCCAGTGGGGCGTCCAGCCGGTCACCACGATCCAGTCTTCACTGGCATAGGCCTTGGAGAGCTCGGCGGCCATGCCGGCGCTGCTGCTGGGGACGATCTCGAAGTCGAGATCATACTCCTCGATTGCATCCTCGGTATTCTGCATGATTCCCGCACCGGGCTCGATGCCGATGATCTTGCCGTCAAACTCATCACGGACATCGTTCATCTCGTCGATGGAGTCGATCGTGACGTAGGTCGGCACCACGAGCCCGATCTTTGCTCCGTCGAGGTTGTGCCCGACGAGATCGATATCGTCGCCGTACTGCTCCCAGTAGTTGGCCTGCGTTGCCGGCAGCCACGCGGAGACCGTACAGTCGACATCGCCGTTGGCAACCGCCTGGTAGAGCGGTCCCGCATCAACCGCCCTGAGCTCAACGTCGTAGCCGGCTTCCTCGAAGACGAGTTTTAAGACATTTGTGCTGGCGATTTCAGAGTCCCAGAGCACATAGCCGATCGAGACAGTACCTTTTGGTTCCTCGGGTCCGTTCTGCGCCCCCTCGTCTGCACATCCGGCGACGAATATGCAGGCGATGCACAATACTCCGATTATAACAAGTGTTTTCGATTTTTTACCACACACTCACATCCAATGCGCCATTTTTTGCCGAAAGGTAAAAAAGGCCTGAATAGGGGCCATTTCTCGTTATGTGGCTGACTCTATAAAAGTGTATGGGTCCTCACGGGCCCGACTGGACGATATTCTGGGTAATGCGGTCGAGCACGATGGCGATGATGACGATCGCCAGTCCTGCTTCGAACCCGCCCCCGATATCGACCCGCTGGATCCCTTTCAGGACGTTTAAGCCGAGCCCCCCGGCCCCGATCATCGAGGCGATAACCGTCATGGAGAGGGCGAGCATGATGCACTGGTTCACGCCGGCCATAATGGTGGGCAGTGCGACCGGGAGTTGCACCTTGATCAGCTTCTGGTTGCTGGTTGCGCCGAAGGCATCCGAGACCTCGATGAGCTCTTTGGGTATCTGGCGGATGCCGAGATTGGTGAGGCGTATGGCCGGCGGCATGGCGAAAATCACGGTCGCGATCATGCCAGGAACGTTGCCGAGCCCGAAGAAGATCACGGCCGGGATGAGGTAGACGAACGAGGGCATGGTCTGCATGAAGTCGAGGATCGGCCTGATCACTGCATCGATGAGATCATGGCGTGCGGCAAGGATGCCCAGCGGTATCGCGATGATCAGGGTGACGATGGCAGACGAGATCACCAGTGCCAGTGTCTGCATTGCCGCTGGCCACAACCGCATGTTCCAGATGAGAAGGAGGCCCAGACCCACGATCACGGCAATCTTCCAGTCTCTCCTCGTCACCAGCCAGACGACGGCCGAGAGGATGAGGATCAGGACGAGCGGCGGGATGAGAAGCAGGATGTCCTGGAATCCGCTCACCAGAAAGTCGAGCAGCGCACTGATGAGGTCAAGAAGCCACCCGAAATAGTCATCGATCCAGTCAACAAGCCCCTCGACCATATCGCCGATGGGTAGCTTGGGAACGATTGATGTCGGGATCACAGGGCATCGACCTCCATACGGGCGAGCGCGGCGAGCACCGACCCGCGCACGATGATCCCCCTCATCCTGCCGCTCTCGTCGACCACTGCCACGGGATACTGCGCTTCGGCTATCATGGGGATGATCTCGGCGACGGGCGTTTCAGGAGGCACCGTCGTCACGTCGGTGATGAGGATGTCCAGGAGGGATTTGTTCGTTTTTTTGGCCTCAATGGCGTCGTCCACTGTCACAAGGCCGCGGAACTGGCGGTGTCTGGCGACCACGAACACGCTTGAAATGCCATATTCTTTCATCAGGCGCAGGGCGTTGGTGGGGCCGGAATCGAGGGAAAGCAGGGGTTCGGGACGTTTCATGACATCGCGGGCTGTCAGCACCTTTGCCATATCCACGTCCTCGACGAATTTTTCCACGTACCTGGTGCTCGGCCGGGTGAGGATTTCCTCCGCGGTGCCCACCTGGACGATCTCGCCGTCTTTCATGAGCGCGATCCGGTCTCCCAGTTTGAGCGCTTCATCGAGGTCATGGCTCACGAAGATGATCGTCTTGCTCACCCGTTCCTGAAGGTCGAGCAGTTCGTCCTACATGTCGCGGCGGATAAGGGGGTCGAGTGCGCTGAACGCCTCGTCCATCAGCAGGATGTCCGCATCGCTGGCAAGCGCTCTCGCAAGCCCGACCCGTTGCTGCATCCCTCCCGAGAGCTGTGGCGGTTTGCTGTCCTCGTAGCCGTCGAGCCCCACAAGCCTGATCGCATCGCGAGCCTTGCCGTAGCGTTCTTCAGCCGGCATTCCCTGTATTTCCAGCCCGAAGGCGACATTGTCGAGGATGCTCCGGTGGGGCAGGAGGGCGAAGCTCTGGAATATCATCCCCAGTTTTTTCCGGCGGAGTTCCCGCAGTTCCTCCTGGTCCATCCCGAGAATATCCTCGTCGTCGATGGTGATCGAGCCTCTCGTCGGTTCGATGAGGCGGTTGATGCACCGGAGCAGGGTTGATTTCCCGCACCCCGACAGCCCCATCAGGACGAAGATATCCCCGTCATAGACCTCGAAGGAGACATTGTTGAGGGCGACGTTCTGCCTTGTTTTCTCAAGTATATCCTGTTTGTGTTCGCCTTTATCAAGTAGTTCCAGCGCGAGCATTGGCTTTGGACCAAAGACCTTTGTCAGGTTTTCAACCCGAACTTTCACCCTCTTCTCCATGTCCTCTGGATCTTGCATTAAATAACCTCATAAATATAAAATAATCGTTCTACTCTAAGGTTTCATTTTTATGAGTAATAACGGTTTAGATTTCACAGAAGAGGTGATTACGCGTTTTATCAGGGAACAGACGACACCCGGGCATGTATTTTTTGATTGCCGCCGCTCAGGCGATGGCACTCGAATTCATGCCGCGC
>Ga0209614_1000017_pt1 | contig 132645 bp, 115 predicted proteins | sample BlaSprsedimmetaG_FD_185484 | JGI IMG/M metagenome (GOLD analysis project Ga0209614, IMG submission 185484) | Hot spring sediment bacterial and archeal communities from California, USA to study Microbial Dark Matter (Phase II) - Blank Spring... ... | reverse complement strand
CAAACAGGTCATTGTCGCTGCAATGCGTGTTAAAGAATACATTATCGTACCCAGCTTATCGGTAAGAGATTTCAGTGCAATTTGATTCTTGCCAGTTCTGTTCAAAATTTTACTGATAAGGTACTAACTGGTTCGAATGCAACGAAAACAGCCATCATTAATGCTATTTCGGATATGGTAGATGATGTTGATAATACTTGTGTGTTTCACTTCTCGGGGCACGGTGGAACCGATCCATATCATCTCGCTACATCATCAAGTGATATCACACCCTCGGATCTAAGTTCCGCATTTGGATCACATAAAAAGTTTTGTTGTTATCTGGACGCATGTCATTCTGGAGGATTTTGCTCATACAGCTGGCCTAGCGGTGCTGGAGAGATTTATGCCGCATGTAAATCCAATGAAGATGCCATCCAAGGGGCTAATGGTGGCTATTTCACTCAATACTGTATTGAGAAACTCAATAAAGTTGTTGGGCCCACCGCGAAAGATGTTTATGATTATGCTCGTCCTCGGGTCAGAGATGCAACGAAATCTTATGAGCCTTATCCAGACGACAATTGGGTTTATCCCCAAAATCCAACAAAAAAGGATAATTATTCAGGTGATATTTATATAAAGTTGTCAGTACCTGTCGCTGACTTCTCAGCAGATAATACAATTATTGATGCAGGAGAAACAGTATTATTCTCCGATAATTCAACACAACATCCTGACAAATATTTTTGGACGTTTTCGGGAGGTTCGCCTTCATCTTCGACAATAGGTGATCCAACAGTATCCTATAATACAGGTGGTCAATATCAAGTATCATTTACAGCAATAAACACAGCAGGATCAGATACAGAAACAAAAACGGCATATATTAAAGTAATACCTTCCCCACCTACCTATTTAACAGTAACGGGTAATATCGGCTTAAATCCATATCTTTCATGGACAGGTAGCCAAGGAGCTACTTTCTACAAGATATATCGAAAAGGATACTACACCTCGCCTACCTATAAATATATTGGTAGTACATCGAACACTGATTATATAGATTATGAAGTAATGATAGAAGATCCTGAATCAGGTGATGATAAATACTATTATCAAGTAACAGCTCTTCTTTCAACCTATGGGGAATCTGATCCTAGTAATCCAGCTTATATTTGGGGTGAAACGTTCGAGCGTCGAGAAATTAGTCAGGATAGTTTTTCAGAGAGCCAATCTTCTCCTTTAATTTACAGTATTCAACAAAACTACCCCAATCCTGCAAATCCGACAACAACCATCGAATTCACCTTACCTGAAAGTGGAGAAGTCAGTCTTGTTATATACAACCTACGCGGTCAGGTTATAAAGACACTTATTAATGGCTCCATTCAGGCTGGTGTTCATTATGTTGTTTGGGATGGAAAAGATACTTTCGGTAATAACATCCCATCAGGACTTTATATCTATCGTCTAAAAGCAGGCAGGCGGATCTTTACACGCAAACTAACATTAATGGAATAAATAAGTTTTCAGAGCAATACTAATGAAGGGCGGCATGGAATGCCGCCCTTCATTGTATGTTCGTCCGGCAGGGCGCAGTCACATGGGGGTGAGAGTTCCCTACGCTTGCGTTCGACAGTACCGGTTGTTAATTCCACTTAAAAACGATGCGTGTTACTATGAATTTTCGCTGTCCTGAATGCCTAAAAACTGTCTTGGCTTGGTCCATTGATATTTAATGACTTAAAGATGCTCATGCGATCGAAAACGGGGTCCGAAAATGGGGTCGGACCAAGGTAAGTGATTAAGAGACAAAATATAGTTATCATCATAAATGGTATTTTAATCATGTTTTAAGTTGTTGCCGGCAGGCGGTATACCCGAAACACTTTTCAATGACGATTAAAAGTGAAAAAAGTTGTTTAAGCATAAATGAAACAGCACTTTACCTTGGTCCGACCCCAATAAAAACCCCAATAAAATTCACTTGATATGGAGAGATTTATTTTGTATTATAATGACTAACTGGTCAGTAAATTGACTGACCGGTCATTTATCGACGACAGGGAGGCAGCCAGCGTGGACAGAATCAACCTGAAGGAGCAGGAACGGGAGAACCGCCGCAGAGCCATTATCGACGCGGCATTGAGTCTTTTCGCGAAAAAGGATTTTCATGAAGTAACCGTGGATGAGATCGCGGATCAAATCGGGCTATCCAAGGGAACCCTGTATCTGTACTTTAAGAACAAGGACGATCTGTTTTTTTCCATCATTCAGGAAAAAACCGATCAAATATTCGAGCGTCTTCAGGAAGCCATGCACCAGGGAGAGACCTTCATTGAACGGATGGAGAATCTGATTCGTTCGTATCTGCTGTTTTTTGAAGAGCATCGAAGCTTTTATCATATCATCCATTCGGAAAAGACCCGTCTCAGCGGTGAGGAGACCAGCCGTCTTCATACCCATGTCAAACAGTCCTTTCTCCAATTTGAAAAGATGTTGTGCGCGTTTTTTCAGACGGGTCTTAAGGAAGGGGTTCTGAGAAAAAAGCTATCTCCGGATCTCATGGCCAATGTCCTGCGCGGAGTGCTGAATTCGTTTACTTTTCAGCATGTCTTTACCGGCGGCGGGAAACCGCTCGTTGATCAGACGTCCCGAATCATGGATGTTCTGAAATACGGAATCATGAATGCAGAGGAATCGAAGCAAGGAGGATGATTGTATGCGATATCAACGGCCAGCGGCTGTATTGATTTGGTGTCTGACTACGGGTGTTCTGTTCGGCGAGGGGTTGGGAATCCGGCTGCAGGCCGACCGCATCCGGTCGGTGTCGGGATCCCGTGATGAATCCACTGCCATGGCCGATTATGTGGATCCGGGCATGAGCGGGGGATTTGCCGTGACCCATCGCATTTCTCCCGGGTTCGGCATCGAGGCCGGTGTGGAGCTGGGATGGATGACCGTCTCAAAGGATATGAAACCGGACCCGTCCAAAGATCCCGCGTTTGTGCTTCCCCGGGTGAAGGTGAGCAACCTGGTCTATTTTTCCGCAGGCCGGGTTTCGCCGTATCTGCGTTTGGGCTTTCATGTCACCGGCTGGCGTTTTACCGAGGATGGACCGGATGGCAAGGTCGCGGAGTTCGAGGGAGAGAAGATACAGAAGATGAGTTTCGGCCTGCATGGGGGGTTGGGTGTGGAGATGAAACTCCTTGACCGGCTCTCCCTTTTCGGTGAGGCGGGAATCAGCGTCCTGTTCTGCCGGGACACCTTCTTTTTCGGCAAGGGATTCACCGAGCAGGGAATTTTGGCTCTGGGCGGCGGCATTGTCTTCTATCCCTTTCATTGAAAAGGAGTGAAGGAGGTTCATTGATGGTATTTCGGAAAACAGCATTGTTTTGTTTCCTCCTGGGCCTGGCCGGATCTTTTGCCGGCGAACCCCTGATTCTGACCCTCGAGGAGGCAACCGATCTGGCGCTGCGGCATAACGCGACTCTGTCCGCGGCCCGGGAAAAGGTGGAAGAATCCCGTGCTGCCCTGGGAGAAGCCAGGGCCGGGTTTTTGCCCTGGGTGTCCGGAAGCGCCGCCTACACAAAACTCGATGTGGCTCCGTTTATGCCCGGAAAAATTTTCGCGGAGTTTACAGGCGCTCCGCCCGACATGTTCCCGAAAAGGATCCCTGTGGGGCGTGACGAGATCGTGGGTATCAGTATGCAGATACAGCAGCCCGTTTTTACCGGTTTCAGTCTTGTCAACGGTTACAGAATGGCCAGAGAAGGCATTCATGCCAGCGAGGCCGAATTGACACGGGTTCAGAACGATCTGCGGTATCAGGTCCAGGAAGCGTACTGGGGGGTCATCAAGGCGGAGAAATTCGTGGAAGTCTCCCGGGAGGCGATCGCGCTGGTGGAAGGACATGTCCGGGATCTCAACAACCTGTACGATGTCGGCATGATCACGAAAAACGATCTGCTCAAAGCCCGGGTTCAGCTTTCCAATGCACGCCTGATGGAGATTCAGGCCGGAAACGCCCTGCAATTGTCCGGAAAGGCTCTTTGCAGTATCCTGGGCATTCCTCTGGACAGCGAAATCCGGCTGACGCAGTCGCTTGATTACGAACCCGCACCGGTTGTCGCCGTTTCAGAAGCCGGCCGGCTGGCGCTTGTACAGCGTCCGGAGATCAGGGCCATGGAGGCGGGACTGGGCATTCAGAAGCGGGCCGTGAATATGGCGGCCGCCGGATATTATCCCACCCTGGCCGTTGTGGCCGATCTGGGCTACAACAGGCCTGACCGGGAATACAATATGGATTTTTACACGACCTGGACCGTATCCGTGGTGGCGTCCATGAATCTGTTCAACTGGGGGGCCACGCATTACAGGGAGATGCAGGCGAGAAGACAGCTCAATCAGCTTCAGGATAATTTTAAGGGGCTTCAGGACGGTATTCGCCTGGAAGTCACGCAGACGGTCTTGAACGTGGAGGAAGCCGAAGCGCGTATCCGGATCGCCGAGACCAACGTGGCACAGGCCGAAGAGAATCAAAAAGTCACCAAAGACCTGTTTCAGCAGGGCATGGCCACGAATACCGATTATCTGGATGCCGGCACGCTGTTGACACAGGCCAGAACGGATTATATTTCCGCGCTGGCAGATTATAAACTGGCGGTGGCGAGGCTGAAGCGCGCCATGGGCATGTTTCCAAAAGGAGAGTAGACAATGATTCGGTTCAGTTGGAATTTTCAAAACAGCATACGGGTGGTCTCCGTGTTTCTGGCGGCCGGTCTGATTCTTACGGGCTGCGGCGGATCCGGCGGGTCCGAATCCGCGGAGGAACAGACAGTCCCGGTTGAAATTCAGGAGATTCAAAAGGGCGTCATTCGGGAAATCTACACATACACGGGCAGTATCGATCCCTGGCGGTCCCTCAATATCGTGCCTCAGGTGGCCGGCAAAGTGCAGGCCATCCATGTGGAGATCGGCGACCGGGTCCGGGAGGGGCAGGTGCTGGCCGAACTGGACCGGGAAACCTTCCGGCTTCAGTTTCAGCAGGCCGAGGCCGGCCTGGCCGTGGCACGGTCGAGTTTGAGTGACGCGGAAAAAAATTACGAACGGGCTCAGGATCTTTTTCAAAGGGGGTCGATGAGCCGTCAGCAGTATGAAAAGATCCAGCTGGCTTTTGACGCGGCCAGGGCCCAGTTTCAGCAGGCGCAGTCCGGTCATGACCTGGCTCAATGGCAGCTTGAGGCTTCGATCATGAAGGCGCCGTTCGACGGAGTGATTACCGGACGCTGGCTCGACGAGGGAGACATGATCAATCCGCAAATGCCGTCCGGTCCGGGCGTCATCAGCATCGCCGATCTGTTCAGAGTCAAGGTTCGTGTCCATGCGTCCGAAGCCGAGGTCATTCGAATTTCCCGGGGCAAACCGGTTTTCATCAAAGTGGATGTCTATCCTGATGAGGTCTTCGAGGGTGAGGTTCATGCCGTCAACGCGGCGGCCAATCCCATGACACGCACTTTCGAAGTGCAGGTGGCGGCGGCCAACCCGCGGAATTTGCTGAAGAGCGGCATGTTCGCACGGGTTCGGGTGGTCACCGGCGAAAAACAGGATGTGGTGGTCATACCGCGGGACGCGGTTTTGGGACGAGGCGATCATCGCCATGTCTGGGTGCTTCAGGGGGATTCCGCCGTTTACCGCCGGATCGGCATCGGAATCATCGAAGCAATGAATGTGGAGATCACTCAGGGACTCGAATCCGGCGAACGGCTGATCGTCACCGGACATCAGATGCTGAACCAGGGGAGCCGTGTCCGCCTGGTGGGGGGTGAATAAGATGAGTCTTCCTGAATTAGGAGTCAAACGGCCCGTCACCACGCTGGCCGTGTTCACGATCATTCTCATCCTGGGATTCATCAGTCTGACTCAGGTGGGTATCGATCTCATGCCCGATATCACGCTTCCCGCGATTTCGATCACGACGATTTATCCGGGCGCCGGTCCGGAGGATGTGGAACAGCAGCTGACCAAGCTCATCGAAGACGCGGTGGTCACCGCTCCCAACGTGAACAAGGTGGAATCCGTGTCCATGGAAAACATCTCCAACGTGATCGTGTATCTGAACTGGGGTACGGATGTGGATCAGGCCTCGGTGGATATTCGGGACGCCCTGGGTTTCGTGGGCCCTTTCATGCCCAGGGACGCACGGGATCCGCTGTTTTTCAAATTTGACGCCTCCGCGATGCCCATCATGTTTCTGGGGCTGAGCGCGAAGGAGAGTTACGCGGATCTCTACGAGATCGCGGACCGGGAGATCGGCGGCGCCCTGGCCCGGCTTCCCGGCGTGGGCGCGGCCAGCGCATACGGCGGCCTGAAGCGCCGCATCAATGTGCGCGTGAACGGCGCCGCCCTGACGGCCCGGGGGTTGACCATCGATCAGGTGACGCGCATGCTTCAGGCGGCCAACCTGACTCTGCCCGCGGGAAGGGTGGAAATCGGCAGGCGGGAATATGTCATTCGGCTTCCCGGCGAATTCCGCACCGTGGATGAAATTTCGGGTGTGGTAATCGGTTATTCGCAGCGGGGAACGCCCATCCATCTCCGTGACGTGGCCGATGTGGAAGACGGATTCGCGGAGATTCAGCGCTACACCCGCATGGACGGTGTGCCCGCGGTGATGATGATCATTCAGAAGCAGGCCGGCGCCAACACGGTCGAGGTGGCGGACGCGGTCTGGAACAAGCTGGAAGAGATCCGGCCCACCCTGCCCGGCGACATTCAGATCCGCAAGGTGTTTGACGGGTCCACATTCATCAAACAGTCGATCGCCAGTCTGGCCAGAACCATTCTCTGGGCGGCCCTGCTGATTGTCGTGGTGGTTCTTTTGTTCCTCAGAAACCTGCGGTCCAGTTTTATCATCGCGTTTGTGCTTCCCTTCTCCATGATCGTGGCGTTTATTCTGCTCTATTTTGCCGGGTACACGATCAACATCATGTCCCTTTCGAGCCTGGCCATTGCCATCGGCATGGTGGTGGATAACGGAATCGTGGTGTTCGAAAACATCTTTCGGCATCGTACCGAATATGGGGAGGCGGCAGCCGAGAGCGCCATATTCGGCAGCCGGGAAGTCGCCATGGCCATCACGGCTTCCACGCTGACCACGGTCGTAATTTTCGTGCCGCTGCTCTTTGTGGAAGGCATCGCGGGCATCCTTTTCCGTCAGCTCGGCTATGTGATCATGTTTGTTCTGGCCGCGTCTCTGTTTACGGCGCTCTTTCTGACCCCCATGCTCTCTTCCCGCTTCCTGAAAGTGGACTCCGGCAACTCCGGCGGGAGCGGCAAGGGGCTGTGGTCGCGCCGGTTTTATCAGTGGAGCGAGAGAGGCTTTCAAGCCGTTGAATCGGCTTATCGGAATATTCTGGGCTGGGCCCTGAAGCACCGGAAAACCACCATGGCGGTCGGTGTGGGTATTTTTGCGGTGAGCCTCGCGGCTTCAGGATTGATGAAGACCGAGTTCTTTCCCCAGGCCGACGAGTCGGAGCTCAACGGAACGATCAAGATGCCCATCGGAACCAGTCTGGAGGAGACCAACCGAATGATGTTCCGAATCGAGGAGATTCTGAACGGGACGGTCCCGGAGAAGGATGTGATCATGACCCGCTGCGGAACCAGCGAAGCGGGCTGGGGCGCGGCCATGGGCGAAGGAGAAGGCAATCACATCATCAGCATTCAGGGAACGCTTGTGCCCAAGGCGGAGCGGAACGCTTCGGATGTGGAGATCGCACACCGGTTGGGGGAACAGCTGAGGGAGCTTCCCGGAATCGCGTCCGTGGATTTCGCCCCCCAGGATCCGTTTACGGCCATGTTCGGAGGCGGCAAACCCGTTTCCGTGGAGATATACGGTTTCGACCTGGACCGGACCTCCGATTTCGCGGCTCAGGTAGCCGAGGTGATGCGGAATATCGAGGGCACCACGGATATCACCGTGTCCCGTGAAGAGGGAAAGCCGGAATACTGGGTGGAAGTGGACCGGGAACGGGCCGCAGCCGCGGGATTGACCATGGCCCAGATCGCCATGACCCTGCGGAACAACTTTTACGGCAATGACGAAGTGACTTTCCGCGAACAGGGGGAGGAATACGCCGTCTTTGTTCGGCTTCAGGAAAAAGACCGCACTTCGCTGGCCGATATCGGCAATGTCATGCTGGCCTCGCCGGCGGGCGCTCTGATTCCCCTGCGAACCATCGCAACCATTCAGGAACGCGTGGCTCCGGTTCAGATCAACCGCAAGAATCAGGACCGTACCGTGACCGTGGGATGCGGCATCATCGGCCGGGCCCTGGGCAGCGTGGCCGCGGATCTGCGCCGTGAGCTGGCCGCTCTGGATGCGCCGAACGGTGTGGAGTATGTGATCGCCGGATCGGTCGAGGAACAGGCCAGTTCGTTCCGGGATCTGGGTCTGGCCATGCTGCTGGGTGTTGTTCTGGTCTATCTGGTTATGGCCGCGCAGTTCGAGTCGCTGGTCGATCCCTTTGTTATCATGTTCGCCATTCCTTTCGCCATTGTCGGAGTGATCTGGGCCATGATCATCACGGACACCACGTTCAGCATCAACGCGTTCATCGGTCTGATCATGCTGGTGGGTATTGTGGTGAACAACGGAATCGTGCTGGTGGATTATATCAATCTGATGCGGGCCCGGGGTCTCGGCGTCGAAGACGCGGTTCTGACATCGGGACAGCGACGGCTCAGGCCCGTGCTCATGACCACGCTGACCACGGCCTTCGGACTTCTGCCGCTGGCTCTGAGCCGCGCGGAGGGATCCGAGAGCTGGGTGCCGCTGGGTGTGGCCGTGATCGGAGGGCTGCTGGCTTCCACCCTGATCACTCTGGTCTTTGTGCCGACTTTGTATGCCATTTTCGAAGACCGGCTCAAGGGCAGGCGCGTTTTCGGGAAACTGGAGGGGTAAACGCATGGAAAAAATGATGGTTGTCATATACAACACGGCCCTGGAAAGCGCCGTGATGAAATGTATCGATACCTGTGGAATCACCTGCTACACCAAGGTGCCCACGGTGTATGGAAGGGGAGAGACCGGGGGGCCGCGCATGGGCACGCATGTGTGGCCGGGCGAGAACTCCATGCTCTGGATCGTCGCCGGGGAAGAGAAGATCCGGTCTCTCCTGGAGCACGCCAGGGAACTGAAAATGAAACATGATGGAAAGGGTGTCAAGGTGTTCATTCTGCCGGTGGAGGAGAAGCTGTAGCGGAGTCTGCGGCGGCGTGGTTTAAGCGTCCGGTAATCGGCCGGCAGGTGAGCGGATACCAAATCCTGTTATCAATTCAATACGGCCGGAAATGTGATCACATGGTAAATTCAAGAGTGCTCCGAGTGCCGTTTCGACTGCTCATGGAGAATGTTCCTTCCAGCTGGCGGTTGAGCATTCGCACCAGCCGCAGGCCGAATCCCCCGGATTCCGACGGATCGAATCCTTCGGGGAGTCCCTTTCCGTTGTCATGAACCGTGAGTGTGACCCGGTCCTGTTTTTTCCGCAATGCAATCTGTATCCGTCCCTTCTTTGAATCAGCGAATGCGTGTTTCATGATGTTGGTCAGCAGTTCATTCAGGATAATTCCGAGAGGGAAAAGCTGCTTCGAATCGAGCGTGAAATCATCGATCCGTTTTTCGAGCCGGACAGGGACCCTGTTCGGAAAGATTGTTACGACCGTGTCGATCAAGCTTTCGAGATAGGCTTTCACGGAGACGTCCTGATAATCGGTGGCCAGAAGCAGCCTGTCGTAGAGCGCCCGCATGCTCCGGATTCGTCCGGCAGCATCCTGCAGGATGGAGAGAGCTTCCTGGTTCCGGATGGATCGCATATGCAGGGAGAGCAGACTTTCCAGCGAGGCGATGTTGTTTTTAATGCGGTGATGCACTTCCTTGAGAAGCGTCTCTTTTTCGGCCAGCTGGCGCTTCACCTCTTCCTCAGCCTGTCTGCGGTCGTGTATGTTTATGTGAACCCCGGCCGCGCGCAGGGGTTTTCCGTTTGCGTCTCTTGCGACGATTTTTCCGGAATTCAATATCCATTTCCAGTCTTTCCGTTTGGTTCGCATCCTGTGTTCGACGTGAAAGGAATCGGTTTTTCCCTGTTCGTGATCCTGAATCCTTTTTTGCAGTTCGGGCAGATCATCCGGATGCACCAGATCGAGAAAGATATTCAGATTTGATTCGATTTCCTCCGGATCATAGCCGAGCATTTCCGACCACTCCGGATTGCGGGTGATGATGCTCTCGGTATAATCCTGATCCCAGAGGCCGATTCCGGCGCTTTTCACGGCCAGATTCAGGCGTTCCCGGCTCTCCCATAAAGCCTTTTCTGCCTCCACACGGTCTGTGATATCTCTCACGAATTCGACGACTCTTGTGATCTTTCCGGTTATGGAATCCCGGACGGGATAAGCGAACAGTTCCAGCCACTTGACCGGAGAATCCGGACCCGGCAGGCCCGGCACAATATCGCTTTCCACCTTTCCGGACCGGATGCAGCGAAGACTGGGACAAACTTCACAGGGGCTGTCTGTATGATGATAGGCCGTGAAGCACTTTTTGCCTTCCAGGGGAAGAGATGGGGCGTACCATTTCTTCATGACGGGATTGGTGTATCGAATGGTTAAATCGGTATTTAAAACGCTGATACCGTCCTGTATGCTTTCATAGACCGCGGTTAAAAAGGCCTGCGAATCCCGAAGGGCCTTTTCGGCCTGCTTGCGGTCCGTGATATCGATAACGATCGAATGCACGCAATCCCGGCCTGCCAGCCGGATGCCGCAGCTGAAAACACTCACGTTACGGATCGAACCGTCCGCCCTGCGATGCCTGAACTCGAAAAACGTGCGGCTCCTCTCTTTGGCGGTTCTCATTTCTTTTCGGATCGCTTCATCCGAAAGCGTGTTGATCTGCTGAATCTTCATTGTTTTCAGAACGTCGCGGGGCCAGCCGTAGTATTGGGCGGCGGCGTGATTGGCGTCGATGATATGTCCCGTTTCCGGATCGATGACGAGTTTCACCGCGGAATGATCTTCGAAGAGCCTTCGGTAATCTTCCTCGCTTCGGCGAAGCGCCTCTTCTTTCTCCTTCTCTTTTTTCCTGGCTTCGAACAGCCGGAAAGCCATCTTGATGGATGCGACAAGAACCATCTCTCCCGAATTCTTCACGATATAGCCGTATGAAGTGATCCCCTCGGTTTTTTCCACGGTTTCGCGTTCCACATGCGAGGACAGAAAAATCAGGGGGATATCCTTCAGATCGAGAATCCGCCGGGCGGCTTGCGTGCCGTCGATGCCGCCCCCGAGGTTGATGTCCATGAGAACCATGTCGATACCGTGTGTGTTCCGCACCGCGTTCAACGCTTCTTCGCCGCTGCTCACGATTCGAACCGCGTACCCGTATTTCTCAAGGGTCAGTTTTTCGTCCGTGGCAATGACAATTTCATCTTCAACCAGAAGAATGGTCTTTGGTTTCTCGTCACTCATAAACGATTGCTTCCTTGCCGGGGGTTTGACCTGTCGCGATTCCCGGCGGTTTTCGGCTTGTATCCCGGTTCATGCATTTTACCGACTCATCGCGTCTGGCGGAACACACAGGAACCGCGGGAAATTCTGTCTTAAGCGGCCTCTGCCGCATCAGATAAAAAAGGCCGGTCCTTCGATGAGGAGCCGGCCTTTGCGGATAAAAGCGGTCTATTTGTTTTTAATCAGCAGCAGAATACCGGCGATGATGGCGATGATCGCCATGATGATGTCCATGCCGGCGAAAGACAGTTTGATCAGAAGGGACAGACCGTGAAGAATAAAATAGACAGCCAGAAGCAGCGGGGCGATATTATCCATCAGCTTCTTGCCCTTGAAACCGAGGAACAGGAAAACGGCCACCACAATGGCCAGAATGCCCATGATGATGCCATATGCCGAGAAATTGATGGTGAACAGAACGAATACACCGCTGATGATCAGGAAAATGCCCAGAAGTAAAGTGGCCAGCTCATGGAAGACCTTGATCTTCTTGCCTCCCAGGATCAGGAACACACCGGCAACGATCTGCAAAATGGCCATTATGATCCCGAGTCCGTTGAAACTGAGGTTAATGAGGGTAATCAACCCGGAAGCGATCAACCAGATGGCTAAAAACAAAAGGTTCAGCATTTTCATTCCCTGCCTCCTTTCAAGTTAAAAAATGGATCGCTCGAATACCGACGGATAATCGGAGGTCATCGCCGCCTCCCCCCGCTCCTGTCGATAGTATTCTGCCGCCGGCTTGTTTGCAAGGCCGGACTCTTCTGTTCTTTTCGAACCCATCGCGTCCGCCTCGGCGGAAGCGGTTTATCCCGTCACGATTTGTCGTGAACCGGGAAGGGCGCGCTTCGCTTCAGCGGAATCGATGATCAACTGCAAGAAACCCGTTTTCGAACGGACACTTAAGGAGAGTCTTGACCTGCCGGCAGAGTGTCCTCTTGCGAGGCACTATTAATTTTAATTCAGAAAAATGAAGAATGCAAGGAAAATCGTCATGAATTTAAGAAAATTTCATGGGGGAGCAGGCGGGACGGAGATGACATGCCGGCGATCTCCAGCAGCAGATAGATGTTGTAAAAGGGGATGAGACAGCCCCATCCGGGTTTGCCTGCTTTCACATACACTTTCCAAAGCGATACGATCAGCAGAATCATTACGACCAGATAAATAATCCAGTAAGCACCGTAAGACGAATAGTCGTTCATAATGCGTCCTCCTCGGCTTGGGTTGATGTAGGTTCACCAGCGCCGGCTAGCCTGCGCCGCTTTGCATCGGGAACGGCATTCGATGAAAGCGCAACCGGAAACAGTTCCAGCCGGACTTCTTCGTAAATCGGATTCTTCAAGGATCACAAGGGATAATAAAAACAGAATATTCAAAAAAACCGTCAATGTCAAGAGAAAATATGAACGGCACATGCTTATGCGCTCTTTCTTGTCGCCGCGCGGAACAAAATCCAGCCAAGAAGGCAGAAAACCAGTCCGGAAACCAGCTGGCCCATCCATTGCGCCGGATAGTGAATCGGCAGATATTTGGGAGCCTGCGTGGTAATCACCGCGATGACCGCGATGACCACGCCCATCAGGCCCTCGCCCGCGATCAGTCCGGAAGAGAGAAGCAGGCCCTGGTCTTTGCTCTTTTCCTTGTCGGAAAGCGGTTTTCGTTTCCTGTCGGTAAAGTGCCGCAGCAGGCCGCCCAGAAATACGGGCGTCATGGTGCTCAGGGGCAGATACACGCCCACGGCAAAGGCCAGGGGCGGCAGTTTGCACAGGAACACGACCACCGAGATCAGGGCCCCGATACCCACAAGCGACCAGTTGAGATTGCCGTCCAGCACGCCGTCCAGAACGGTTTTCATGAGCATGGCCTGGGGCGCGGGCAGCTCCGCGCTGCCGAATCCATAGGCTTTGCCCAGATAGTAGACAGCCAGCCCCACGAAAAAAGCGGAACCCACGCCCCCGAACACTTCGCTGATCTGCTGCTTCCAGGGTGTCGCGCCCAGCAGGTAGCCGGATTTCAGATCCTGCGAGATGTCTCCGGCGATGGATGCGGATATGCAGACCACGGTGCCGATGGTCAGGGCGGTGATCTTTCCGGTCAGGTCGGTCCATCCCAGCAGTTTGAAAATGATTCCGACTCCGAGAAGCGTGACAATGGCCATGCCGGAGGTCGGGTTGGAAGACACGCCGATCATGCCCACGATACGCGAAGAAACCGTGACGAAACAAAAGGCAAAACAGGCGATGGCAATTCCGCTGATCAGGCGCATCAGAAAGGTGGTATGCGTGCCGATGATGCCGGGTACAAACGCGATCATCAGAATAATCAGGCTCACGCCGCCGAGCACATAGATGATGGGCAGGTCGCGTTCGGTGCGGATTTTCCCCTGACCCATCATTTCCGCGCTGGCCCGCAGCTCTTTCACGCCGATTTTCAGCGAATGGATCATGGTGGGAATCGACTTGATGACCGTGATAATGCCCGCAGAGGCCACCGCGCCCGCGCCGATGATGCGGATGTACTGATCCCAGATGTCGGAGGGTGACATGCCCCGAACCGCTTCGGGAAATCTCCAGGCGATGAACGGAATCAGAACCATCCAGCTCAGTAGTCCGCCTCCCACCATAATCGCTCCGATACGGCGGCCGAGTATGTATCCCACGCCGAGAAGCGCGGGGGTCGCGGAAATGCCCATCTCCGCCTTTGGAATCAGAGGCATTCGGAAATAGATGTTCGCCGGCCAGAGATGGAGAAGGGATATAAGCCCTTTGTACAGCGCACCGAACCCAAGACCGCGAAACACACCTGATGCCGTGGCTCCGCCCTCGTCCGCGGCGATCAGAACCTGGGCGCTGGCCGTGCCTTCCGGATAGGGCAGGTTTCGATGTTCCTTGACGATGAGAAACCCGCGCAGAGGGATCATGAACATGATGCCGAGAACCGCGCCGCAGACGGCCAGAAGGGTGATCTGGATCAGGGGTACGTTGTATCCCCAGATAAACAGCGCCGGAATGGTGAAGATGATGCCTGAAGCCAGAGAAGAGCTCGCCGATCCGGCGGTTTGAGAGATATTGCACTCCAGTATGGAGGGTTTGCCGAATATCGGAGTGAGCAGCCGAAGTATGGCCACGGAAATCACGGCCAGCGGAATGGCCGTGCTGATCGTCAGGCCCACGCGCAATCCGAGATAGGCGTTGGCGCTTCCGAAAAGGGCTCCGAGAATGACGCCCAGGATCACGGTTTTCGCGTTAAAATCCGGCGGCGATTGCGAAGCGGGAATGAACGGTTTGAAATCGGACATGGAATCAATCCTCACAATAGAATATGGATATCGGTCCTCGAACCGGAACCCGGCCCGATGCAGACAACCAGGCGAGTTTTTGGATAAAAATCAACCCTTTATTTCACGGAGCCGCAAACAAAAGGCGGATTCAATCCGCCTTTTATAGGTTGTTTTCTGTGAAAGGGTTATTACTGTCTCGCCGGCTGCAGAATCACATCGATTCGGCGGTTTTTCCGGCGGCCCTCTTCGGTCTCGTTGGTGGCAACGGGCCTGTTTTCCCCGTGACCCACAGCGCTGATTCTGGACGGTTCGATGTGTGCCGAGGCGATCAGGTATTTCATCACGGCTTCGGCCCGCTGAGTCGAGAGTTTCTGATTGAGCTCGTCGCTGCCTCGTGAATCGGTGTGCCCTTCCACCGTGATGCCGCAATCGGGATAGAGGCCGATCGCCTGAATCACCTTGGCGAGCAGGCCGAAGTATTCGGTTTCAATCACGGCCTTGCCCACGGGAAAGGTGAGGCCGTAAAGCCGAATGATCACATCACCTCCCTGGCGAACAACCAGGGCTTCTTCCGGTGAAAAGGTTTCTTCCACTTTTCGAAAGGTTTCTCGTGCGGCCCGCTGGCTTTCCACCAGATCGTACAGCTCCGCCTCTCTGGATTTCAGGTCTCCCATCTGCGAGCGGGCCGAGGCCAGTTCGGCCTGCAGGCTTCGGCTTTGATTCTCGAGAGCCGCTATCTGCTCCCGGCTGTCCGCCAAATCCTGTTTCAGGCCGGTGATCTGTTTTTTCAGCCGCCTGATTTCCTGTATGATCAGATCAGCGGCCGGTTCGAGACCGGCTTCAAATGTGGGGTTCAAATCGAGTTCGTCGCCCACCTGGCGCAGAGGCGCTTCGGCCCTGAGAAAAAGGGATTCGATCGTGTCGTTCCGGCTGAGCTTTTCGATGGCCCTGGAAAGATGCAGGGCGTGTCCGGCCTCGACGCGGGCTTCCCGGGCCAGCTGACGGGGTTCGTCCGTGTCATACCGGTTTTCCACCAGCAGTTTTTCGGCTTTTTCGAAGAGGATTTTGGCCCGTGAGAGAGTGGCCGGAGCCCGTTTTTCCGCGTTTTCTTTCTCCGCCTCGGCCAGGAGGGCGCGGGTCTCATCCAGGTAATGCGCTTTGATCGATTCCAGTTCCACGATTCGGTACAGACGAACCGCTCGTTCGGCGCGCGACCGGGCCTTTTTTAAATCGCCCTCTTCCAGGGCGCGGGCCGCCTGATCCAGAATGCTCTCTGCCTCTTGCCACTGCCTTTGACGAAATTCAGGGGCTTCCGCGGACCGGGCGTCATTCCGGGCCTTGACGGCATCGCCGAGCCGGCTGTGAAAAAGATTGGCCGTTTCGGCCGCTTTGATGAAATAGTCTGTTGCGACACGAAGCCGGGTTTCCGCTGATTCGATGTGGCGTTTTTGGAAGTCTTCTTCCGCCTGGTTGAGCGAACGGAGCGCTGTGCTGAAATGGGCGGGCGAGTAGACCGGTGCTTCCAGGCTTTCGGCACGGGCTTTTGCTTCGAGAGCTTCCTGAAAAGTGCTTCGGGATGTCTGACCGCCGGCGGGAGCTTGAAAAGAAAGTGTGATCAATAGGGCGATCAGGGCCAATCCCGCATTCCTGCTTTCACGTGTTGAAAAGGCGTTCATCCGCACCCCCTGCATGATCCAATGGAAATGTTTCTAACGGTCGGTTTTAAAACGGTTCATGATAAGCCGGAAAAAGGACGCTCCTTTGAGTCTCCTGGAAACTACTTGTCAGACAGTTTTTCCAATGCTCCTGATTTGATGCATTGCGTGCACGCGACAATCCGGCGGGCGGATCCGCCGCTGCGAACACGCACTTTCTTCAGATTCGGCAGCCAGCGGCGCCGGGTCAGGTTGTGGGCGTGGCTGATTTTATTGCCCGTCATGGGGCCTTTTCCGCAGATTTCGCATTTTCTCGACATGGGTTCCTCGGTGATTCACAGATTTTATCAAACTGATTGAGCTGAAAAGTATACGAAAAAACACGGACAAATGCAAGCCGAAAATAGAAGATAAGGGGATTCACGGCAGCGGTGAAAACGCTTGCGCCGTGACGCCGCGAAGTTGTATATTGATTATCTGATGCCAATCGCTTCTCTGAAAATAAAAGGACGGGCCGTTCTGGCGCCCATGGCCGGTGTGGCGGACACGGCGTTTCGCCTGCTTGCCCTGAAGTATGGCGCGGGAATGGTGTATTCGGAACTCATCAGCGCGGACGGACTGGTCCGCCGCAATGACAAGACTCTGGAATTGATTCGTATACGTGAGGAAGAACGGCCTTTTGGAATCCAGATTTTCGGCAGCGATCCATCGGTCATGAGTGAGGCGGCCGCCATGGTTTCACAGGCCGGTCCGGACCTGATCGATCTGAATTTCGGATGTCCGGTGCGCAAGGTGATTCAACGGGGAGCCGGTTCCGCCCTGCTGAAGGATCTGCCGCTTCTGCGGCGGATCGTCCGTTCCGTGGTCAGGCAGGCGGACAGGCCGGTTACCGCCAAAATACGAAGCGGCTGGTCGGAGCGAAGTATCGTGGCCGAGGAAGCGGCCCGAATCGTGGAAGAGGAGGGAGGGCAGGCGGTGACAGTGCATGCCCGGCCCCGGTCCATGAAGTTTCAGGGAGAGGCCGACTGGACGGTCATCGCCCGCGTGAAGGAAGCGGTTTCCATTCCGGTGATCGGCAACGGGGATGTCTTCTCTCCCGAGGACGCCGGCCGCATGCTCGACGAGACCGGATGCGACGCGGTCATGATCGGCCGGGGCGCCATGGGACGGCCCTGGATTTTCGAAGAAGTGAACGCCTTTCTTCGGAACGGCCGTTATCGGCTGCTTTCCGCCGAAGCGCGAATCGATGTCTGTCTGGCCCATTACGGCCTTGCCCTGGAAATGCTCGAACCCGAACGCGCCGTCAGGGAGATGCGGAAACATATCGGATGGTACGTGAAGGGACTGCACGGCAGCCATCGCCTGCGAAAAACGGTTTTCGAGATGGACGATCCGGTACAGGTGGAATCCTGTCTGCGGGACTTTCAAAGATCGCTGAAAAAAGAAGACTAAACGTGATTTCGAAGCATGAGTTCCGCGGGATGGGGGTTGAGCCAGGTTTGCAGGCTCAAATAGGGTTCCCGGTATTTGCGCGCGTAGTGGTTCAGCATGGTGACCGGCACCACAAGCGGGATCAGCGACCGGTGATACAGGCCGATGATCTCAAGCAATTCGCGTTTTTCATCGGCGGTCAGCTGCTTTTTGAAGTAGCCCATAACATGCTGCAGCACGTTGACGTTTTTCTTTACCGTGGCCTGGTACCCCAGGGCCTTCAAGAGAGTTGAGAAATAGTTTTCGAGGGCGGACGGCAGGTTTTCGGGACCCGCGTGAGCCGTGAGACGGCCCAGGTCTCTGAGAAGGGCGGGGCTGTGGGCCATAATCAGCAGTTTGTTCTCCGTATGAAATTCGATGAGATCCCGGACGGTCCATCCGCGTCTTTCCTTCTCCTTCCATCGATTCACGGTGAAGATCCGCTCGATGAAGTTTTCCCGAATGCCCGCGTCATTCAGGCGGCCCTCGTCTTCCACGGGAATCAGGGGAAAACGCTTCATGAAAAGCCCGGCGAAAAGGCCCACGCCTTTTTTCCCGCTGAACCGGCCCTTCTCATCATACAGCTTGATGTCGCGCATTCCGGATGAAGGCGAGCGGATTTTGAAAATAAATCCGCAGAGGGATTCTTTATCAAGTTCGTCGAGACGCCTTTCGGCCCATTTCAGCATGCGTTCCGTGTGATCGATGCCGGATCTGAGGGTGACCAGCCTCGGCGCCGCGGCGTCACCCACCAGATGCATGGCTTCCCTGGGGACGGAAAGCCCGCATTCCACTTCCGGACAGACCGGCACCCACTGCACCCGGGGGCCCAGCACGTCGCGAAGATACCGGTCGAGTTTGTGTCCTCCGTCGTACCGAACATTCTGTCCCAGCAAACACGCGCTGATACCGAGTTTGACCGGTGTTTGCGGGACTTCCTGAACCGCTTTAGAAAATGGGGAGTTCAATCATTTCACCGTTTTTTATTCGATCGTGATATTCAGAGTCTTCGCTCCGATTTTGTTGCAGCGGGCGTTGATCCGCAGCTTGTCTCCCGGTTCGGCGTCCGGGATCCTGTAGACCAGCTCTCCGCCTTCGCCGTTCTCCTGGCTGAGCAGTTTCTGTTCGATGATCTGTTTGCCGTTCAGGAATATTTTGATCTCGGTAATGTAATGGCTGTTGGCATCGCTCACGGCATGAGAGAAGGTCACGTTCAGAACGCGGGTTTCGGCGTTGAAAGAGCCTTTCAGCTCGGACGGCGCATGGGCCGACGCAGCGCACACAACGGCGGCTGTCAGAAGACATGCCATATAAATTTTTTTCATGATGTTCCTAACGTTTTGCCTTGGATTTGAAAAATGAGGCTCTGATCCACCCCCAGTTCATGACGATGTGTCCCAGGGCCAGAATGAAAAAAACAATGCCGGCAATCTCATGGATGTTGTACACCCATTCCATGCCTCGTGTGGAGCGGGGTCCCCAGCGGTAAAAGATCATACTCAAAGCCGAGGCCAGAAACGCCGAAAAGAGCACGGCGTTCAGGAATCGCAGCAGAACGGATTTTTTCAAAAGAACCTCCCTCACCGCGTATTCATGGATTCGGAACGGTGATTGACACATTCAACGCTGAATCGTTGTTTTGGTTCCCGGATTCCGGCCGGCTTTTCTGCGCATAGCGGTCCCGCCGGAGCTTATTCACGCGCAAGCGGGACGGGAATGACGGGTTGGGAGGCTGTCATTCCCGAAATCTTTTATCGGGAATCCAGGGCTCGAATAAAGATCGTATTAAAAAGAAGTTGTTCATTTTTCACTCAAAGATTTGTGAATCATTCAGACTAATAATGGTATTTATTAAAGATCTCGATTCGAATGGGACAATGGCACATCAGAGAGAAACCGAATTCCAGAAAATAGGGACAGTTTTCTCCTTTCTGCTCCACCAGGAAGAGGCCGTTTTCCATAACCGCTCTTTCGATTCGGCACATGTGATCGGTTTTTCCTTTCAGGCAGCATTTGCCGAAGATGCATTGATCGGTTTTGAGATTTGTCTCGGGATCAATGTTGATCGAGGCCATAATCGATCCTCTTATTCGGGATTCGGCGGAATCCGAAGTCCGGAGCCCGGTGTTCGGATCGAACCCGTCGAATCAAAAGCGCGGGAAAGACAGACTTCCGCGATCGAGCCGGCAGGTTTGCCGATTTGAAAAAAATGTGTTGGCGCAGTGTTCTCGGGGCGTGATTGGGAAAAAAGTCGCTCTGGATTGCCGATGATCCGTCATTCCAGCCTCTTTCAGGCTGATGTTCATCCTTTCTATGATAGCAAAATATTTTGCCATTATCAAGAACAAAATGGACCGGCTTCGAGTTCAATCATCGCGGCGGTCCGAAGGGCCGCATCAAGGTCCCCGCCGGAGAATATTCCCGCGCATGCGGGACGGGGATGAAAAAAGAGTTTACGCCCGTCCAATCTTCGGAACTTTCTTCCCGTCCGGCCGTTTTTGAATGATGTTTCCTTTTTATTTTGGCCTGACAAACCGGTTTCAGCAAATATTGTTTGACATTATCTGTCCGGCTTTGTATATTATTCTGGATTATGGCGTGTTGAGAAAATGATTTTATCTGCACAATTGGGGAGCCTTTAAAAAGGGAAAAAATTTCTGTTTGCCGTTCAATTTGGAATGGTTTTTCCTGCAGGAAGACGGGCGGCAATAAGAGCCATAAGTGCTAATAAAACAGGCGTTTGCGGCTCATCGATGCGGGCCCGGAAGCCGTGGCGCAAATTTTGCTCCGATCCAGTAGAACGGTCCGGTCTATTGAATCGAGGAAACAATCTGAAATGAAATCCATAAAAACAGGCACGTTCATCCTCCTGCTGTCGATCCCTGCTCTGCTGCCGGGCTCGACCCCCTATTCCGGAAGTCCGCCCTTCTCCTTTTCCATTCCGGAAGCACCGATGCTTGATCAGTTTATCGTGGTCAGTCCCCTGTACAACAGCACCCTGCGCTATGTGTGGCGCTCCGAGACCAAAATCTACGGCTACGGCCATCAGGGGAACAAGATGTGGGAGGCGGCGATCACCAACCCGGCGACCGCAAGCGACGATGACCGGGGCACCAAGCACGGCGTGGCCGACATCGACGGAGACGGCAATCTGGAGGTAGTGGCCCTCAACGCGTCCAATCAGCTCAAGATCTACGATGCCCTCACCGGGACCCTGAAAAACACCATCGATGTCGAGATGAATCCGTCTTACCCCAATCAGCTGTGCACCTATGTGGTGCTCGCCAATTTCGAGGGCAAGGGCACGCGCAACGCCCTGGTGCAGACCCGGCACGACCCCTGGGACGACGGGAGCTATACCCGTTACGTCAACCGCTCCCTGATCGCGATCGATCTGGAAGACGGAAGCGTGATATGGCGCGTGGAGCAGGATGCGGATCTCGACAATCCTTCGGATCCAAAAAACACAAGTGCAGGCTACTATGAGGGGTACTGGCAGCAGCATCACGGCGGACCCGTGGTGGCCGATATCGACGGCGACGGCAAGGACGAGGTGGTCGGCGGCAGCCTGATCGACGATGACGGAACGGTTGTGCCCTATGGTACAAACGAGAAGGATTACAACTTTAAATGGCTCGACTCAAACACCGGTTCCGTAGATCATCTCGACGGCATTGCCGTAGGCGATTTCCGGCCCGATCTCAAGGGTCTGGAAGTGGTGGTCTGCCAGGAGGATCATATTCCCAGCGGTATTGAAGGCGGAACATACACGGACTGGTGGCACACGGTCATGCTGCATTACTGCGATTCGGATCAAACGTACAACCGCCTGTTCCGGTGGCAGCCTCTCGAGCTGTGGACTGCCGAAAGCAACTATCCCAAATGGCGTGAGCCCCAGAACGTGGCGGTGGGGAATTTTGATAACAGTTACAGCAAGGCGGAGATCTGGAACCGGTCCCGCATGGGGTATCTAACCGAGCATTGGCCCCGTTTTGAAGATGTCGCTGTCACCGGCCAGTATCCCTGGGTATTCGGAGGTTCCAACGATGCCACGCTGCTGGCCGATTACGCCTCCGGAGACGTACTCCCTTCGGATTTCAACACGCCCCGGGGCAACGCCGAAGGCATCGATATAATCTGGACCATGGACTGGAACGGCGACAATATCGACGATCTGGGCGCCAGGGCCCGGCATGGCGGCAGCAATATCGGCGTGTTCAACGCCATGGACGGCTCGGCCCTGTGGCACACCGCGGGAACGGGTGATGTGGAGAGCGCCCTGTTCCTGTACGTGGCCGACGTGGGCGGCGACAGCCGGGAAGAGATGATCGTCTGCGACGCGATCGACGGCGGAAGCAGTTACGAAATCAGAGTATTCTGGAACACCGACCCCTACACCGACACTCAGCCCAACAAGTGGGACGACCCCCTGTATCACCGGCTGAAACAGGCGTGGAACTACTACTCGCCGGGCAGCTACATGCGGCGTGATCCGGTGACCGTGAACCTGAATGTTTTTCTGGAAGGCGCCTATGACAAGAATACGGGCCTGATGACCACCTTTCTCTCCGATGGCGGATTCATCCCGCTCACCAGTCCCTACGCGGAGGATCCGCGCATCGCCCCGTCCATACCCGACAATACGGTGGACTGGATTCTGCTGGAGCTGAGGTTTTCGGCCTCGGGCCATACCGTGCAGTACCGCAGCGCGTTTCTGCGCAGCGACGGGCAGATCATCGATGAAAAAGGGAATGCCGCGATCAACTTTTTTGTGGAGAAGCAGAACGATTATTATATTATCGTGAAGCATCGCAACCATCTGGCTGTGATGAGCCGGCTGCAGCAGATTTTCGGTTCGGGCGCGGTCACCTATAGCTTCACGACAGGCAGCGCTCAGTACCACAATCACACAGAGGAGGCGCCCGCTGCCAAGGAGCTGAAAACCGGTTTGTGGGGCCTGTTCGCGGGAGACGGCAATGCCAGCGGGATTATCAGCATTGCAGACCGAAACGAGGCTCTGAACGACCGCGACGCCGTGGGGTACCGTGTCTGCGATTACAACCTGTCCGGCATCGTGACCATCGCGGACGTGAACATCGCGTTGCTAAACCGGGACCGCTACAGCAAGGTTCCGGGTGAGACTTGATAAAAGGAGAAGGCCATGAGGGCGAAGCTCTTTTTTCCCTTGTTTTTCATTTTACTCATGCCTCTGGCGCTGCTGGCAGAGGGCGAGACCGCGGACGTGCGTATCGCTGGCAAGCGCATCGAGGGCGGTGATTTCAAGTTCGACGTTCAGATCAAACGCACGAGTGACTGGGCTGGAGGTAAATCCATCGGCGGCCTGGGCGACAGCGACTTCTACTTTACTTTCACGAGCGGCGCGTTCACGGGCGATCCGGGCCTGGAGAACATCGAACCGGAAATCGGAGACAACCCGGACGATTATTCCATTATTGTTCAGATCAACGGTGGAAGGATTCAGGTAAAAGTAACTTTTAATGAAAAAACAGCAGATGGGATCTGGCAGCCCTCTCTGGACACGTGGGAGACGGTGTGCACCGTGACCTGGGAGATCGCGGATCCGCAGAAAAGCTCGGGCCTGGAGTGGGATCAGTTCAATACAGGCATGAATGACGGCGACGGCGACGTGGTTACCATTATCAACTGGGAGGGCAGCGGAGACATGTCCCTGCCCGTTCAAATGACCGCGTTCCTGGCGGAGCCCGAAGAGCAGGGCATTCATCTTGTCTGGAGAACGGCCTCCGAGAGCCATGCTGTCGGTTTCTACGTGTGGCGCAGCAGCGCGGAAAAGGGCGATTATCAGCGCGTCAGCCATGCCCTGATACCGGCCGTTGGAAACGATTCGCACGGTGGCGAGTACGGCTTCCTCGACCGGCAGGTGCAGGAGGGCGTCACCTACTGGTACCGCGTCGAATGCGTGTCCACGGACGGCACCAGCGATTTCTACGGGCCGGTCAGCGCGCTGGGCGTTCAGGCCGTGCCGCGCGAATTCGGCCTGTCGCAGAACTATCCCAATCCGTTCAATCCGGAAACGGTGTTCCGGTATCAGCTGCCCGAATCGGGCGAGGTGCTGATTACGGTGTACAGTCTGCTCGGCAAACAGGTCCGGGTGCTGGTCAGGGGGCATCAGCCCGCCGGTTACTATGAAGAGCGGTGGGACGGCAACGACGAGACGGGACGGCCCGCGGGCAGCGGCATCTATCTGCTGCGTGTTCAGGCCGGCCGGCATTCCATGATCCGCAAGATGACGCTTATCCGCTGACAATCGAAACACCGGAAGATTCAGGGCCGTCCGCTTCAGGCGGGCGGCCTTTTTTTACGGCTCCATGGCTGAAAAGCGTTCGGCCGCGGTGTTTTGACCACTTCCGGCTAAACGTGGCCGCTCATGCCTTCCCTCTGAAAAACGATAAATCACATGAAAACAACAGGAAAGAGATAGTCGAAAACATTCCTCACATGGCATTCTTTTTGCAAAAGTCAGTCCGGACTTCATGAGCTTGGAATACCGGAGCTGCGCATGCGTTTTTTAAATTCCCGTACCCGGAACTGGCTGATCGGCCTTGTTCTTTTTCGGACATTCGTGCCGTCCGGATCTGCTTTTGTCCGCGGCGTTTCGGCTTTATCCGATTCCACGATTCTCAGCTTCACCAACATATCCGACAGCCTGGGGTACACCGGACCCGGTCCCCATGCCACGGTATTCGCGGACGTGACCGGAGACGGCCGCCCGGATCTGTACATCACCCGGTATGACGGGTCGGTCATTACCGACCTGTTCTATCGCAACCTGGACGGCCGCCGGTTCTCGGAAGAAGCGGGGATCCGGGGCATCGGCAGCCTGGACGGCGGCTCTCACGGGGCGGTGTTCGCCGATCTGGACAATGACGGCGATTACGACCTGATCAACGGCGTCACGGCCGACCGCCCCACGGACTCCACCAAGGTTCCGGCCCCGATCCGGATCTATGAAAACGACGGAAACGGATATTTCACGGATGTCACGCACCGAAGCCCGGACATTCTCCGCAACGCGTATTTTACGCGGGCCGTTCTGGCCTTTGACATGGACGGAGACGGCCCGCTCGACATTCTGGCGGTTAGCGGATCCAGGGGTTCGGACAGAGACGCGGAAGACCGAAACGAGGTGTACCGGAATATCGGGAATCTCACCTTCGTTCTGGATACGCTCAACGGACTGTACAACGCGCCTCTGGGGCAGGGCGCCACGGACACGGACTACGACGGCGACGGACACATCGATGTGATCGGCGCCAACCGGACCGGCGAGGTCAACATCCTGCGAAACGATGGAACCGGCCGGTTCACGCTGATATCGGCCCGTTCCCTGGGCATCAACCATATGGCCAAAGACGGCGTCACCATGGGCGACATCGACAACGACGGGCATCTCGACATGGTGCTCGTCTCGGGGAGCACGGAAGGCGAACTGGCCGTGTACCGCGGCCACGGAGACGGCAACTTCGAATTCACGGGTCAGAGCTGGCCCCAGCACGGGTATATGGCCGCGCTGGGCGATCTGGACAATGACGGATATCTGGATCTCGTTTCAGCCAGCGACACCAGTGTTTTCCTGAATGACGGGTACGGCGCCTTTTACCGGGGGCCGTACCGCTGCGTCTCGGCGTGGGGTGATTTCCGCGGCGTCGCGCTGGCGGATATCGACGGCGACGGAGACCTGGATTTTTCCGTGGCAGACAAGCAGTGGAAATCGCGTCTGATACGCAACGATCTTCAGGGCGGAGGGGCATGGCTCAAAATCCGCCTGATTTCTCCTCAGGGTCAGGCCGGGGCTTTTGGAGCCCGCGTTTATGTTACGGACAGTCAAAACAGCCTGGTCGGCATGCGAGAGGCGCGCAGCAGCAACGGGTATCTCGCCCAGAACGATCCGGTGCTTCATGTCGGCCTGGGCAGCCGATCCACGGTTAACGTGAGAGTCCGGTTTCCGGACGGCACATGGGTCTCTTCGGAGAATGTGCAGGCCAATCAGACGATCACCGTGGACGGCCGGCAAAGCGAGGTAATGGACCGTACCGCTCCTCCGGCCGGCTTTGGGCTTTCGGACAATTATCCCAATCCTTTCAATCCACAAACCGCGTTGTACCTCTCGCTGCCTGTGAACGCTTCGGTTTCCGTCATTGTCACGGATATTCTGGGCCGGATGGTTCGCCGTCTGCATTCCGGTTTCATGCAGGCGGGAACGCACTGTCTGGTCTGGGACGGATTGGACGACGGCCTGCGGGCCGCGGCCAGCGGCATCTATTTGCTGAGCCTGGAGGCGGGCGCCTTTCGAGCGGTTCGAAAGATGATTCTGATCCGCTGAATGCGGCAGGGCGGCAGAACCGGCACGGTTTCGTTCTTCAGGGATTGGTCACAAACCCTGCAAAAAATGCCGGTTTCCCAACAGAATGGAATCCGTGAAGAACGGCGGCAGCTCGAAATCCATAGTTATTCAGGAAAATACTATTTTCTCAACCCACAATAAAACAAGCATTTAGAAAAACATGCCTCCCGTCCGGGACGGCGGCTTCGATTTGGTCTGAATTTTGCCTTAAATTCTTCGTGCCGAGTTTATTTGGATGGATCATCAATCCAAACGGAGGGATGCCGCGGTGCCTTGTTTCAGCAGATTGACGGCAAATGTGCTTTTTTTGTCTTTTCTGGTCCTGTCCGGACTTCAGGGAGCCCGTCCTTTAAGGCCCCTGCGTTCCCGCGAGATGATCTCTGTGCCCGCGCCGGTCGCGCCAAAGATGGGGAGCGGACGGCTGCAGCTGGAGATCAGCCGATATCTGCGTGATCCGGCTTTCGCCAAAACGCAAGCACACAAGGGGCCTCTGGTTCTTTTTTACACGGAACAGGAACCCGAAGACACGGAGCTGGGCCGGCTTCAGGATTTGGGCGTCGATCCTTACCCTCGAACCTGGACCCCGCCCGGACCGGGCCATCCCTATGGATTCTTTCTGGCCCGCCTGCCTGCCCCGGTCTGGCTTCAGGCGCTCTCTGAAGATTTCGTTCGGCGCGTGGACACGGCCTCCAAATTCTGTTCTCCTGTGAACAATACGGCGGCCCGGGCCGTTCAGGCCGATTCGGTGTGGTCCGCGGGCTGGACCGGCGGCGGCGTGAGAATGGCGGTTCTGGATTCGGGTATCGACTCGGAACCGGCCCTGAGCGACTGGCCTGCCTCTTTTGAGAAAAAAGACTATTCCGAATACCCGGTCCTGGATGACGATGTGGAAAACCGGGTAACCGGTCACGGCACCCATGTGGCCGGATCCGTACTGGGCCGGGGCGTTCTCTCCGCGGGCAATACGGGAAACGGCGGAGGGGCGTATCAGGGCATGGCCCCTGCCGCGGATCTGATCTTTCTGAAAATCGGAAACGACGTCACGGCCAGCGCCTCTTCGGCGGCCATGATCGGCGCGCTGGGCGACGCGGTGGATGTGTACGGCGCGGACATCATCACGCTCAGCTACGGGGGATGGTATGATTATCATGACGGCAGCGAGAGTGTGGAGCAGAAAGTCGACTGGTGCGTGGAGCAGGGGGTCGCGGTATTCATCTCGGCCGGCAACGAGGCCTCGAAACAGCGGCACTTTTCGGGAACCGCGGCCGCGGGCGGCGAATCGGATTTTATCCGCGTGGATGTGACCGGCGCTGAAGAAGACGACACGATTCTTCAGTTCAATCTGGTCTGGTTTGACGGGCCGGACCGGAATCCGCTGAATCTTCGGTATTTCGACGCTGAATACAGCGAGATCACGGACATTACCCATCTCATCACAACGGAGAGCACACGGGGCACGGAATCCCAGATCTCCTATTACAATGAGTATCTGGATCCGGGAGACGGAGTATACTATCTCAAGGTGGAAAATGGCTCGGATCAGGACCGGTTTTTTCATCTGTATGAGTACCAGGGAAACAACAAAGTCCGGTTCGCAAGCGCCGATCCGAATTACACGGTAAGCTGCCCCTCCACGGCCGACAGGGCCATGTCCGTGGCCGCCTGGACCCACCGGGATGTGTGGACCGATTACAGCGGTTCGTCCTGGACCTACGGACAGGTTGCCGACGATATCTGCTCCTTTTCCAGCCGCGGACCGCGGGTCGACGGAGCTCAAAAGCCGGATATCGCGGCTCCGGGCAGCGCGGTCATCTCCCTGCGCGACCGGGACACGGCCGGATCGTTAAACGCCCTGTCTATCGACAGCGACGGAAGCCCGGGCGGAGACGCGGATTATTATGTGATGCAGGGAACCAGCATGGCCTGCCCCCTGACCGCCGGAGCCGCGGCTCTGCTCCTGGAGCGCAATCCGGACTGGAGCCCGGCGACTCTCTATCAGGCCCTTAAGGACCGGGCGCGTCAGGACGCGTACACTGGACCCGTGCCCAACGCGGTGTGGGGACACGGCAAGCTGGATGTGTGGAAGGCTTCCCGAGTCCGGCTGACGGTCAAAGTCTTTCTGGAAGGACCGTGGATGATGAATGACGGAGCGATGAGCATCTTTCTGAACGAGCGGAGTCTGATCCCCCTGCAGTCCCCCTATTCCGAAGATCCCCTGACCGTAACGGAGATACCCGAAGACGTCACCGACTGGATTCTCGTACAGCTCCGATCCCGGGCGGACGGCGCGGCCGTGCATTCCGTGAGCTGTTTCCTGAGAAAGGACGGCGTCATCGTGGGCACAGAGAGCGGTTCGGACACCCTTTTTCTGTCCGTCCCGGACGGCGAGTATTATCTGGTGGCAGCGCACCGGAATCATCTGGCCGTGATGTCCGCCGGCGCCCTGTTTCTGTCGTCCCTTGCGGTGCACTCCTATGATTTTACGGGTTCCGCGGACGCGTATTACGGGGGGGCGGACGCGGCCAGAGAGATCGAACCCGGAATCCGGGCCATGTTCGCCGGAGACGGCGACCGGTCCGGATACGTGACCATGGCGGACTGGAATCTGGTCATGGAACAGCGGGACAGCCTCGGGTATTCGGCCGCCGACTGCAATCTGTCGGGAATCGTGACCGTGAAAGACTCCCATGTCACTTTTTTCAACCGAAGCGCGGCCTCAAAAGTGCCTGAGGTCTTCGAATAGGCTTTTCAGCATGTTCATCGATGCCGAAGCACGCCGAAAGACGGTTCGCCGCATACCCTTCGCATCCCGGTTTGTGATTCGGACCGTTTTGCTCCAATGCACAAAATCCGCACACTTCATTCGGTCCGATAGGTTTTTTTACGCAGGGCCGCTTTTCGCTTCTCCGGCATACCGGGCATTCGGCCGATGATCCGGCAGTTGCATAAAACAAGGAAATTTTATATATTATGCGGTATCTGCAGAGCGGTTCGATTCGGAATCGTCCTTTACCGAAAGAACCGGGACCGATGCAATCGGGAGGCATGGAAATTGCGTATCTGTTTTCAATTGTGATTGCGGCATCAAAGTGCCGGGTTTTTATGGGGGAACCATGAAACGGTTCATGCTGCCTGTTTTTTTCATTCTTCTCGGTATGGCCGGTCTGCGTAGCGAAACCATGGACGTGTGCATTTACAATCCACGCACGGAGAGCGGATATTTCCGCTTCGATATCCTGATCCGCCGTCTGGATGACTGGGACACGGGATACCGAAGGATCGGCGGTCTGGGAAACAGCGATTTTTATTTTCTCTGCGACACCGGCACATTCGCCGCCGGACCGGCCCTGGAGAACATCGAGCCCGAAATCGAAAACAACCCCGGTGATTATCATATCGAAGCCAAAATCAATACCAACCGGCTGCAGGTGAAACTGGAATACTACAAAAAGACCATGGTCTGGCAGCCCGGTCTGAATGTCTGGGAAACCGTGTGCACCGTGGTCTGGGAATTAAAAGGCGAGAGCAAGGGCGTCCGCTGGGATGAAATCAACTCGGGCTTTTCGGACGGAGACGGAGACGTGATTGCGGTTGCCGCCTGGCTCGACAGCACGGACAGCTCCGCAACCCCCGTATGGCTGCCGGATGTTCAGGCCGAACCATCGGCGGACGGCATTTGGCTGATCTGGAGCGCGGAGGCCGATCCGGCCGTGGCCGGTTACCATGTGCGGCGCAGCTTTTCGGAAAACGGTGTCTACGAACGGCTGAATTCCACGATGATTCCCGCCGTGCAGCAGCCGGGATTGCACCGGTACGCCTATCTGGATGAGCACGCCGGGGCGGAGAAAACCTGGTGGTACCGGGTGGAGGAGATCGATGCGGGCGGCGGATGCCGAATGAGCGGATCCGTGTGCGCCGAGGGCGCGAACACCGCGCCGACATCCTTTGCCCTGTCCGGCGCCTATCCCAATCCCTTCAATCCCGTTACCCGGCTGGAATATCAGGTTCCGGTTCTGGCCGAGGTGAGCGTCAAGGTCTACACCCTGCTGGGGCAGGAACTTTGTACGCTGGTCAGCGGCCGGAAAACGCCGGGTGTGTATACGGCTCAATGGGACGGCAAGGACGCTCTGGGCCGGCCGGTTTCGAGCGGCGTGTATCTGATCCGCATGCAGGCGGGACGTTTCAGATCCCTGCGCAAGGTGACCCTGATCCGTTAGGCGGTTTGACGGCTTCGGCCCTTTTGTACGGACAGGGATGGTTTTTAGGCCGCCGGATTTGAAAACCGGCGGTTTTTTTCGTGTCCGGGCTTGAAAACCGGAATGATAATCCGTATCTTGAATGCATAACCCGAGGGAGGCCCGTTGATCATTACACTGCTCACGGATTTCGGCCGCGGCAGTCCCTACGCGGCGGCCATGAGAGGCGTGATTCTCGGCATGCTTCCCGGTGTTCGTCTGGAGGATATTTCGCATGAGATTCCGGCCGGCGATGTGGATTACGCCGCGTGGGTGCTCAAAGAATCCGCTCCGTATTATCCGGCGGGTACGGTGCATACCGTGGTGGTGGACCCGGGAGTGGGCGGATCCCGCCGTGTTCTGGGTGTAGAGTCCCGGGGACAATACTATCTGGCGCCGGACAACGGCGTGCTGAAGTACCTCTTTCACGGCGACGCGTCCGCCCGGGTGATGCATCTGAACCGGCGGGAGTTCTGCCGTTCCCCGGTGTGCCCTACGTTTCACGGACGCGATATTTTCGCCCCGCTGGCGGCTCATCTGGCCATGGGAAAGACCCTGGATGAACTGGGAGAACCCGCGGAACCGGAGATCCGGGGACGCGTGGCTCTTCCGGTCCGGCACCGTGAAAGTCTGGAAGGGGAGATCGTATTTATCGATTCATTCGGGAACGCGGTCACCAATCTGGAGGCGTCGCTGATTTCCGAGGAACCCGCCGAGATACGGGTTCGTTCAAGGAGTATTCAGCGTGTGTCCGTCACCTACTCCGACGAACCGCCCGGCACACTCATGGCACTGATCGGCAGCAGCGGCTGTCTGGAGATCGCGGTGAATCAGGGCCATGCCGCAAACACGCTGGGGATTCGAACGGGCGGCGCGGTTCACGTACGTTTCACGGAGTGATGATCGAATGAACAACGGAGACATCGACGCCTATACCTGGGTCAACCGGGTCATCGGTGAACAGATGAAGCGAAGAACCCGTCGAAAGCTCTGGCTGCATGCGGGGCTCTTTATCCTGACGGTTCTGTCCACTTTTTTTGTGGGACTGGGCGACGGTGTCACGGGCGCCCTGTGGTATTCGGGAGGCATTATGACCATTCTGCTGACTCATGAGATGGGTCATTTCCTCATGGCGCGTAAACACGGAATCCCCGCATCCCTGCCCTATTTCATTCCCGTTCCGCTGCCTCCGTTCGGCACCATGGGTGCGGTCATCAAAATGGAAGGCCGCGTTCCCGACCGGCGCGCCCTGTTCGATGTGGGCACTGCCGGGCCCCTGGCCGGACTGGCCATGATCATTCCGGCCGTCTATGTCGGATTGAGACTCTCTTCCATTCATCAGACCGCCGATCTGGCCGGCACGACCCTGCCTCTGGGCGATTCCCTTCTCTTCAAATTAATCGCGCGCGCGGCCCTGGGCCCCCTGCCTCAAGGGCATGACATTTTCCTGCATCCTCTGGCTTTTGCCGGATGGGTGGGCCTGCTGGTCACCGCCATAAATCTCATTCCGGTCGGTCAGCTCGATGGCGGCCATGTGGTCTACGCTCTTTTTGGAAAACGGAGCCGCTGGGTAGCCGGGGTTTTTTATGCGGCGTTTTTCACGATCTTCCTGTTCTTCTATGTGGGATGGATTCTTCCGGTGATTCTTCTTCTGGTCATTCGAAGACACCCGCCGACCGTCAACGATGCTCTGCCCCTGGACGGCCTCCGTAAAGTACTGGGATGGGCCGTGATGGCAATTTTTATTCTGTCCTTTACTCCGGTCCCGTTCGGTGTGACCGACGGCCTGGTTCCGCTCATTGTGAACATACTGAACGCGGGATAGAGCGGCCGAAGAATCGATAAAAGGCAAGGAGACCGATGAGTCAGATCTGGAAAGGACCGCTGGAACGAATCGACGCGTTTCGCTGGCGCATTCCCCGGTTTTTGGGTTCGATGCGCGTGGAAGGTCTTATTTTCGCCGATGAGACTCTGATCAGCCGGGTCAGGGCGGATCAGGCCCTGCAGCAGGTGGTCCATGTCGCCCATCTGCCCGGCCTGGCCGGTCCTTCCATGGCCATGCCCGATATTCACTGGGGATACGGCTTTCCCATCGGGGGTGTGGCCGCCATGGATATTCGCGAAGGCGTGGTCTCTCCCGGCGGCGTGGGATATGACATCAATTGCGGCGTGCGGCTGATGCGTACCGATCTGGATGAGGATGCGCTGCGTTCCCGTCTGAAAATCCTCACGGAAAGGCTCTATGCGAACATACCGAGCGGAGTCGGTTCTTCGGGAAAACTCAAGCTGGACTCCAGGTCCCTGAAAAAAGTGCTCACACGGGGATCAAAGTGGGCGGTGGAACAGGGATTCGGATGCGCTCGTGACCTCGAGCGCACCGAAGACGGAGGGTGCATGGAGGGGGCCGACGCGGACGCCCTGTCTTCGAGAGCCCTGGAGCGGGGAAAACCGCAGCTGGGCACTCTGGGGGCCGGAAACCACTTTATCGAAATACAGGTCGTGGATGCCGTGTACGACTTCGAAGCGGCCAGGGCGTACGGACTGCGGCAGGGAATGATCACACTCATGATTCATACGGGTTCACGGGGTCTGGGGTATCAGGTCTGTGACGATCATGTCGGCGTCATGATGAAGGCCATGACCCGGTATCAAATCGAGGTTCCGGACAGGCAGCTGGCCTGCGCGCCCGTGGAATCGGCCGAGGGCCGCCGGTATCTGGCGGCCATGGCCGCGGCCGCCAACTATGCCTGGACCAACCGCCAGATCATTCTGCACTGCGTTCGGGAGAGTTTTGAACAGGTTTTCCAGGATTCGGCCGAACGGCTCGGTCTGGACATGATCTACGATGTGGCGCACAATATCGCCAAATTCGAAACCCATGAAACCGGAAATGAAACCCGGCGGGTCCTGGTCCATCGAAAAGGGGCGACCCGCGCTTTCGGACCCGGCCGCCCGGAGATTCCCGAAGTTTACCGGTCGATCGGGCAGCCGGTACTGATTCCAGGAGACATGGGCACCGCATCCTATGTGCTCAGGGGAACTTCGGCGGCCATGAAGGAGACCTTTGGATCCACCTGCCACGGCGCGGGCCGGGTTCTCAGCCGCCATGCGGCCCAGCGTGCGGCACAGGGCCGGCGGATCGATGAGGAACTGGCCCGAAAAGGCATTCTGGTGCTCAGCCGAAGCCGGAAAACCCTGGCCGAAGAGGCCCCGGAAGCGTATAAAGACATTCATGAAGTGGTGGAAATCGTTCACGGCGCGGGCATTTCGAAGAAAGTGGTCCGAATGAAGCCCCTGGCCGTGATCAAGGGATAGACATCCATGCAGTTCAGGGAAAAAAAGAAGAAACGGGTCATCATCAATATCACGTCTCTCGTGGATGTGCTCTTTTTGCTGCTGATCTTTTTTATTGTTTCATCGACGTTCATCGAACAGCCGGGCATGAAACTCGATCTGCCGGAGACGTCCGGGCAGCCTCCGGTTCGGGTGGAGGGGGTTGTTCTGAGCATTACCGCGGATGGGGCCATGTATCTCAACGATGATCCCGTTACCCTCGAGAATCTCAAAGACCGGCTCAAACCGCTGATCAAAAACCTGGGCGAGGAAGGCCTGATGCTCAAGGCCGATGAAGCCGTGCGCTACGGGCTGGTGGTGGAAGCCATGGACACGGCCAGACTGGCCGGAGTGCAGAAGCTGGTGGTCGTGACCCGGCCCCGTGAAGAGCGTTGACATTTGGAATTCATCAGGGGGAATCGCATGAAACCGCTTCCTGTGATCCGCACGATCGAGCGAATGCAGTCAACGGCCGACTCCCTTCGCCGAAGGGGAAAAACCATTGGTTTCGTGCCCACCATGGGCTTTCTGCATGAGGGTCATCTGAGTCTGATCCGGCTGGCAAAGACTCGGGCCGACACGGTGATTGTGTCCATTTTCGTGAACCCGTTCCAGTTCGGCCCCGAAGAGGATCTGGAACGGTATCCGCGCGATTTTGAGAGGGACGAAAAACTCTGTCTGCAGGCCGGAGCGGATCTTCTCTTCTTTCCCGAAGCCGGGGCCATGTATCCGGAGCAGTATCAAACCTGGGTGACCGTGGAAAACCTGACACAGGGGCTGTGCGGGGCGTCGAGGCCGGGGCATTTCAGGGGGGTGGCCACGGTGTGCGCCAAGCTGTTTCTGGCCGTCAAACCCCATATCGCCGTGTTCGGCGAGAAGGATTATCAGCAGGCCCGGGTGATCGAACGAATGGCGCGGGATCTGAACTTCGATCTGAAGATCGTTCTCGGGCCCATCGTGCGCGAAAGCGACGGCCTGGCCATGAGCTCACGGAACCGTTATCTCGATGCGGAAGAACGAAAACAGGCCCGGGTGCTGAACGAGTCGCTGAGTCTGGCCGAAGCGATGATTGATCAGGGCGAGAAGGAGGCGGCCAGGATCAAAAGCGCCATGGAAGATCTGATTCGAAGCCGGGACCGGATTCGAATCGATTACATCGAAATCGTCCATCCGGAAACCCTGAATCCTCTCAACACCGTGGAGGGTCCCTGTGTCATCGCCCTGGCCGTCAAAGTGGGCGGCACCCGCCTCATCGACAATCGGCGGATCGGAAAAAAACCGTAAACCATAATTCGTAAGGATTTTGTAGGGGCGGCCCTCTGTGGCCGCCCGGAAATTTAGCGCCAAGCGCAAAGCGCCAAACGCAGGGCGCAGGGCGCAGAGCAGAAAAGACGTGAGAGGTAAAGACGTGAGGAGAAGCCGTTTCTTTAGCGGCCTCAGAAAAATGGCCGTCTCGTGAACGCCCTGTTATTAGACCATAGACGATGGACGGCGGACGATGTTCTGACCATAGACCATAGACGACAGACGATGGTCGACCATGGTCGATGGTCTGCGGTCTATTGTCGCGGCCGAAGGGCCGCTTGCGGTCCGCGGTCTGTGGTCTGTGGTCGCGGTCCGAAGGACCGCATTAAGTACCCCGCCGGAGTTTAATCCCGCGCATGCGGGACAGGGATAAAAATAAAAAATAGGGACTTAATTATCCATACACGTATAATTAACTGACACACAATTTTTTCCCGAAAACCGGAATTCAAAAGGAGACCCTCATGCGCAGAATGATCCTGTGGCCTCTGATCGCAGTCGCACTGTTCACGGCCTGCGGTTCACACTCTTCGGGCGGAAAAAGACAAAATCCGTCCACTTTCCAGGCGAGGGTGGGAACCGCCACCGCGCCAGATGTCAGAATAAAGACCAATCTATTGCTGACGAGATATCAATTCGAACTGGTCCGCTTTGAAGAGAGTTCCCATGAATTCTATTTTGAAACAAGCTGGAAATACCGTGAACCATTTGACGATGAAAAGGGCAACTCTGTCTCCGCCGCCAGAACCCGTCTGATCATTCGTTCCCGTCCGCGCTCGAGAACCGGCCTGGGCGGTACCGCGGACATACACAACGTGCAGATCTACGGTGAAAATCAGCTGCGCCTCATGGGAAGCGAAGAATGGATCAACGCACCGCTGAGTGATGAACTGATGGAATATTTCAGGACATTCGCCCGTGATCTGGAAACCGAATTGCGTTCCGGTGTGGGGCGCTTTTAACACGCGTCATCGCATCTGAAGCCGTTTCAAACCGGGCTTTCGGGAAAGACTGAAACCCGTTCGGAATCGCGAAGCCGGGTTTCCATAAAATGAAACTTGCATTGTAAGCCCCGATTCAGTAAATTGTATTGCGGGTTCAGACCGGATGATCCCCGGAACAAGAAACCCGCATAAACCGCATTCTCTGTGCCGAACCTTCAGCCGTTCTTGACTGGAATTTCGCAGAGTATTCAACCAGCGCGAGGAGTCCGAATCGTGAAACTCTCCATCAATAAAATCCACGTGGGCGAACGAATCCGCCGCGACAGCGGAGAACTCTCCGAACTCATGGAATCCATACGAACGGTCGGCTTGATTCACCCCGTTCTGGTCAACGAAAAAAACGAACTGATCAGCGGATTCCGGCGGCTCGAAGCCTGCCGCCGTCTGGGGCTTGAAGACATTGAAGTCATTCGCGTCTTTACCGAAGGCCAGACGGTCCGCGGCCTGGACCTCGAATACCATGAAAATATCGGCCGTCACGGCCTGTCCGAATCCGAAAAACAGTCTTTCCGCACAAAGCGCGAACAGCTTCTTCGCCCGCCCAAAAAGCGGTTGTTCTGGACCCGCTGGCTTCAAAGGCTGTGGGACCGGATTCGAAAACTTTTTCGCCGTTCCGCAACAGGATCAACCCCGACCTGATCGGGCGCGGAGTTGAACACCGGATTGTCAAACAGGGGGCCCTGCCATGAAAGTAAAAACCATCACCGCCTTTATCATTATTCTGATCTTTTTGGTCATCGTCTTTCAAAACGCCGAACAAACAGAGATCCGGCTTCTATTCTGGAGTCTGTCCGTATCCAAAATTCTGCTTCTGCTGCTCACCGCCTTTCTCGGGTTTCTGATCGGACTGATTGTCTCCCGGAGTCACCCGTCAGGAAAAAAGAAAACCGAAAAACAGGAACCGGATACAGAACGGAAATAATCCGATGACTGCTGAAATCGGTCTGACCCTGGCCGTTCTGCTGATAACGATCGTCCTGTTCACCTTTGAAATCCTTCGCGTGGATGTCATCGCCATTCTGATCATGCTATCCCTGGCCTGGCTGGGCCTGGTCACTCCGGAACAGGCTTTTTCCGGACTGGCCGGCAACGCGGTTATCGCCGTGATCGCCGTCATGATTCTGGGAGCCGGCATCAACCGTTCGGGAATCATGAACCGAATGATCCGGCCCGTTTTAAAACTCGCCGGATCCAGTGAAAAACGGCTCGTTGCCATCGTCTCTTCCTCAGCCGGACTCCTCTCCGCCTTTATGCAGAATATCGGTGCGGCCGCGCTGTTTCTGCCGGCCATGATGCGCATCTCACGCCGCGCGCGGCTTCCCGCTTCCCGCCTTCTCATGCCTCTGGGATACGCCGCGATACTCGGCGGCACCCTCAGTATGGTTGGATCAGGCCCCCTGATCATTCTCAACGACCTGCTGAAACAAAAAGACCTGGCCGGTTACGGCCTGTTCAGCGTGACGCCTGTCGGCCTGGCCCTATTGGCCTCCGGCATTCTCTATTTTCTTCTTCTGGGCCGAAAAGTGCTTCCCGACCGGGGCGAAATTCGCGTTTCACCCCAGCATGAACTGATCGAGACCTGGCAGCTGCCTTCCACGGAGTTTTTCTGCCGCATTCCTCCTGAATCCGCCCTGGCCGGAAAAACCCGTGAAGAAGCGCGGTTATGGTCCCGATACCGGCTTCATCTGCTGGCCCTGGAGGAGGAAAACGGATCCGTCCTTTATGCGCCCTGGCGTGGATTTCGTTTTGAGGTTGGTCAGCTTCTGATTCTCATGGGGCCGAAACAAAATGCGGATACGTTCATTCGGGAATTCAATCTGAAGAAGGAAAAAAGCGGCGGGGAATTCGAGAAAATGGAGCAGGCCGGTCAAACGGGTTTCGCCGAATTGATCATTCCTCCCCGCTCGCCTCTGGCGGGCAAAACGCTGCGCGAAATCGCGCTTCGAAAGACCTGGTCGGTGGATCCCGTCATGCTGTTCTCCGGAGCCGAAACCATTCGCGATGATTTCTCGGACCAGCCCCTGCTGCCCGGAGACGCGCTGATCGTATATGGTCCATGGAAAAATATCGACATCATGGGCGATCGAAAAAATTTTTACACTTTGACGGGCAACGAAAACAGACCGCCGGAAGGCAAAAAACCCTGGACGGCCCTGCTCTGTTTTCTGGGCGCCATCGCCCTGGCTTTGTCGGGTTTTCCCCTGTCGGTCAGCCTTCTCTCCGGAGCCCTGGCCATGATTCTGCTGCGCGTTCTTTCCATCGACGAAGCCTACCGGGGAGTGGACTGAAAAACCGTGTTTTTACTGGCCGGTCTCATTCCTTTGGGTATCGCCATGGATCAATCGGGCGCGGCCGCTTATATCGCGGATCATCTCTTCCTTCTGCTGGAAGGAACCCCGGTTCCGGTCATCCTGGCCGCCACGGCCCTGCTGGCCGCTCTGTTTTCTCTGTTTATGTCCAACACGGCGGCCATTGTGCTGTTCGTGCCGCTGATTATTCCAATAGGAATCAAAACCGGCATCGATCCTCGCCCCCTGACCCTGCTGGCTGCAGTCAGCACCTCCAACTCGTTCATACTTCCAACGCATCAGGTCAATGCGCTGTTCATGACCCCGGGCGGGTATCGCAACCGCGACTATCTCAAAGCGGGGGGCGCCATGACCCTCATTTTTCTCATTGTGGCTGTCGGAATCATGAAACTGTTTTATTTTTAAACCCAATCATCAGGAGACCCGAAATGCTCTTAAAACACTTTTTCGTGGAAAAGATCGCCCACAGCTCCTACCTGCTGGCCGGAAATTCCACGTGTGCCGTCATCGATCCCGCACGGGACGTGGGGATGTATCTGATCGCGGCCTCCTCGCTGGGCCTGAAGATCACACACATTCTGGAAACCCACCTGCACGCCGATTTCATCTCCGGCCATATGGATCTGGCCCGCGCCACAGGCGCGAAAATTATCGCGCCACGGTCCGCCGAATGCCGGTTTCCCCACACGGGCGTGTCTGAAGGGGACCGGTTTCGCATCGAGGACATCCAATTCAGGGTCCTCGAAACACCGGGTCACACACCGGAACACATCGCCTATGTGGTGACGGATACGGCCCGCGGCAGGGATCCGGCGGGAGTTTTCTGCGGCGACACTCTGTTCGTGGGAGATGTGGGGCGCCCCGACCTGTTCCCCGGCAAGGCGCATCAGCTGGCCTCCAAACTGTATGACAGCCTGCATGAGAAACTGCTGAAACTCCCCGATTTCTGCGAGGTGTATCCGGCCCACGGCGCCGGCTCGCTCTGCGGCCGGTCCATGGGCGCCAAATGGCGGTCAACCATCGGCTACGAACGCCGTTACAACGCGGCCCTGCAGATCGAGGACCGTGAAGCCTTTATTCGGAGTCTGACCGAAGACATGCCCCCCGCGCCCGATCATTTCAGCCGGTGCAGCGCGATCAACGCCAAAGGCCCCGCCCTGCTTCAGGACATGCCGCCCATCGAAAGACTCGATGCCGCGGCCTTTGAAAAGAGAATCCGCCGCGAATCGGCGCTTGTTCTGGACGTTCGAAGCCATGACGCGTTCGGCGGTCAGCATATACCCGGCTCGCTCAATATCGACTTCGGCGGCAATTTCGCCGTTTTCGCCGGATGGATCATCCCTCCCAAAAAGGACATCTTCCTGGTCAAAGAAGCGGACACGGATGCCGGGCAGATCGCTGTCTGGCTTCACCGGGTGGGAATCGACCGGGTCAGGGGCGTTCTGGACGGCGGTTTGTTCGCCTGGGCGCGCAGCGGACGTCCCACGGCCCATGTGCCCCAGATCTCGGCACACGAATTGTTCGAAAGGGCCCGACACCCTGAAAAGCTGACTCTGGTCGATGTTCGGGCTCCCGGCGAGTACGCGCCGAATCATATCGAGGGCGCCATCAACATACCCGCTCCGGATCTGAGAGAGCGGCACGGCGAGCTGGATCCCGAGGCCGAAATCGTGGTCATCTGCAGCACCGGCCACCGCTCGAGCCTGGCAGCCAGTCTGCTCCTGCAGCGCGGATTCAGGCGTGTCACGAACACGGCCGGCGGAATGACCGGATACGGCGCGGCGGGATTTGCACCCCGGTGCCCCGTCTGCTTCATACCCCACGCCAGTCACTTTCTGGGAAAGGAAACGGTGACCGGCTGATCGGACTTAACGGAAAGGAGGCGGCTATGGAATGGCTGCAAATGGAACAATGGTCTCCCTATATCGCGGGTATCGGAATCGGCGTTCTGAGCTGGCTGACCTTTTTTCTGTCGGACAAGCCGCTGGGATGCTCCACCGCCTTTGCCAGAACCAGCGGCATGATCTCCCGGGTGTTCCGGGGTAAAAAAACGCTTGAAAACCCTTACTATCGCCAGTTTACGCCTGAAATCGACTGGGAGTGGATGCTGGTTTTGGGAATCATTCTGGGCGCGTTTCTGTCGGCTCGCCTGTCCGGAACGTTCGAATGGCGCTGGCTTCCGGAACGGTGGGTTGCCGCTTTCGGTGACGTGATCTGGGTCCGTGCAGTGACTGCGTTCATCGGAGGCGTTTTCATGGGCTTCGGATCGCGCTGGGCGGGCGGCTGTACCAGCGGTCACGGCATCAGCGGCACTCTGCAATTATCGGTCAGCTCATGGATCACGGTCTTCTTCTTTTTCATCGGAGGCATTGGAGCGGCCATGATTCTCTTTCATGGAATCGGCGGCTGAAAGGAGGAATCCATGTTAACGGCATTGCATCAGAAAAAGGGTTTGCAGCTTGTTCTGGGTCTGACGGCCGGCCTCTTCTTCGGATTTTTCCTGCAGAAGGGAGGGGTCACCCAATATGATGTGATTCTCGGACAGCTGCTGCTCAAAGACTTTACTGTGGTGAAAATCATGCTCTCCGCCGTGATCACCGGCATGCTGGGCGTTCATCTCATGCGTTCGCTGAAGCTGATCCGGCTTCATCCCAAACCGGGATCCTGGGCAACCGCGGTCTGGGGTGGTATCTTTTTCGGTATCGGATTCGCCGTGCTGGGATACTGCCCGGGCACCATTGCCGGCGCCGTGGGCAACGGGTTTCTGGACGCCGCGGTTGGAGGCCTCGCGGGCATCGTTGCCGGAGCGGGGCTCTTCGCCTCGATCTACGGAAAAATTCAAAAACCCGTTCTCAGCCGGGGGGATTTCGGTGAGAAAACCCTGTCCGATCTTTTCCATGTGAACGCCTGGGCCGTGGTTCTTCCGGCGGCCTTGATCCTGGTTTTGATTCTTGTTCTTCTCGAAAAAGCGGGGCTTTAGGGCTTTTCGAGTGTGATGAACCGAATCAAACGGGAAAAACAAGGAGTGAAGGATGCAGATTCTGCATTGGATTGTACGAATCGTGAGTCTGACCGGAGCCGGGGTCATCACCTGGGGCGTGATTTTAATTCTTTATCGATTCTTCCGGCTGGAGTGGAAACGGGCTCAGGGGTACCGGATCGGGCTTCGGCGCGAAGCCCTGCGCCATCAGCTGGGTTCCTATCTCCTGCTGGGTCTGGAAATTCTCATCGCCGCGGATGTTATCGGCACCATACTCAATCCCGCACTTGAAAACATGGCCCTCCTGGCCGGCATCGTTGCGATTCGGACCGTGATCGGGTTCTTTCTGGACAGGGAGCTGGCCGCCTCGCACTATCTCGATGAACTCATCGCCGGGGAAAATGATAAAGCGCCCTCGCGGACCAAAACGAAAAGCTGATTCGATCGGTTTTGATGTAAAATGCCTCCGGCGGCATGTCATCCCCGCGCCAGCGGGGATCCAGTTACACTCATATTGCCCAAGTAGCCCACCGGTCTGTCATCCCCGCGCAAGCGGGGATCCAGTCTTTTGTGTTTTTAAAGATCTTTTGCTTTTATTCCACCGCTGTCAAATTTATCAAGGTTGACCAATCAACCGTATACGGTGCCTCCGGCGGGCTACTTTTCTTGGCGCAAGAAAAGTAGCCAATCCCGGTCTACGACCGGGACCAAGTTATTATATTTAGAAGTATTGAAGGAAGAACATCCTTTTTCCAAGCTTCGTACCATCATAGAGATATCTTCCAGCCGTTTCCCGATTCCACCCCCCATCCCCTTCGCTAATCCGCCTAAGGCGGATAATGCCCTCCCCCCATACCATGAATGAATCACAAGACCGGCCTATCGCAGGAAAAAGGGAAAAAAACAACCCCCAAAAGAATGTTGACTGTTCATATTGATGAAAACTACAGACGGTTTTTTTAGCGGCCTCAGAAAAATGGCCGCCCGGAAACGCGAGCTGAGCGAACGCCCGGAAGGAATTGTTGTCTGATCCCGATATTCTTTAATTAAAGCGCTTTGCGCGACTATAAAGCCAAATCGGGAGAGTTTCAATTCCTTCAGTGAGCGAGGCTGCGTTTCAGGCCATTTTTCTGCAGCCGAGGTTCTTTTGGGTACTTTTCTTCTAAAGAAAAGTACCCCGCCGGAGGCATTGATAAGATACAATAAAACTGCTACTTGAACTGCTTTGAAAAGAAACAAAAAGACTGGATCTCCGCTGGAGTTTATCCCGCGTAAGCGGGACGGGAATGACATCCTTACTGCTATGTCTGAAATTTTCAAATTTAAAAATGGTTTTTCCGCTCTGCGGCCCTGCGGGCCGCGACCACAGACCGTGGACAGCAGACCGCGGCGGCCTTCGGCCGCGACAATAGACCACAGACCATCGACCATGGTCGACTATCGTCTGTCGTCTATGGACTATGGTCAGAACATCGTCCGCCGTCCATCGTCTATGGTCTGATAACAGGCCGCCCGATCGGCGGATCGGAATGATCCTTTTCATTCCCGGCGGGGAAAGCCGGCGGTCAGTGAAACAAGGAATCGGCCCTGTCGCATTTGATACCGTCCGTTGTTCAGGGCGTCCGGATCCGGGTAGGAGGCCCATTGAAGCGATCCGGCCATGTCAAGCTGAAACGTCGATGAACGAAGGCCCAGACCGGCGGTGATCATTCGGGAGATGACGGGCTTTCCGTCATTGTCGGGATCGATGGGCAGGGGATCCCGGGCGGCTCCGATCCGCCAGAACCGGCGGCTGCCGCCTTCCAGACCCAGACGGAAGGACACGCCGCCGGGCATGCTTTCGGGATGCCGGCCGTTGATGGTCAGAGCGTGCCAGGGCCGTGATTGAATTTCGGCGGCGATTAAAAGAGATTTCAGAGGGCGAACCGATAAACCGAAGTCAACGGTCTCGGGCATTTTCCAGCGGTCCGTAAACCATCCGTCATGCAGCAGAAATTCGATGCGATGCGGCGTCTGAAAACCGAGGGAGAGGGCGAGACGGTCTTTCACGCGGATTATCGTACCCAGGGCCCAAAAAGAAGAGGCGGAAAGGGCGATGGTATATTTCTCGCTCCATTCCTGCTGATTGTAAGGCAGCTGATGATTGCGGCTGGTCTGTGAATGCTCGATTTGGAGACGGGGACGAACCGGCACATGAAACAGGACTCCCGCACTCCAGGAGGGTGTCAGACTCAGGCCGAGCCCGGAGGTAAAGGTGTTGAAAAGCCCCCGAGTTTCGAACTTTTCATGAATATTCGTGTCAAAAGTGGAATAGACATAACGGAAGGTCCACTCGCGGCTGAAGTTCCAGTTGTAAAAATGCCGGAAAGCCAGCCCCAGAACCGGCCGCGGTCGCGTGCGGATCAGCGGAACGGCTATGGCCAGGCGGGGCATGCCCGGCGGACTGGATGAAAGGTCGTGAAAGTCGAGCCGTGTGTAGTCCTCGAATTTTACATCGGATTCCCCGTATCCGGACCGGACAAGAAACGGAAAGCTGAAGTCCACAGCCAGGTTCGGACCTTCCAGGCACAGACCCGCGGGATTTCCCGACAGGCCGTCGATTCCCCGGCTGGTTACCGAGGTGATGCCGCCCATTCCCAAAGCTCTTGCTCCGGATACCGCCGGGGCCGCGAGAAACGGCTCTGCCTCACGGCTGATACGGATGCCGGAATGCGAAGAACCTGTATTCGCCAGAACGGCAAGCAGCGGAAGAATCCATCGTTTTTTCATGTGCGGCACCGATGAAGACGGTGGCTGTCCATTCCGGCTCAGATCAAAAGCAGCAGGAGGAGCCAGAGCCCGGTTCCGATCCTGAACAGGCTCCTTCGGTATTTACGGGGTACGGCCCAGGGGATGAGCAGCCATAAACCCAATCCCGCACCCAGCCAGGGGTTGGACGAGGATGGCGGATAGTAGAGAACCAGTTGAAACCAGTTGTCTCCCTGCGGATCGGGAATGAAGGTCATGTCCGCGTGCAGGTCATCAGGGCCCAGGATGCTGCGAAACCGTGTGATCCAGATATCGGTATCTTCGGGAAAGTAAGGATTGAAGGTTCCGTTCAGGGTTCCGGCCCGGGGATACTGCTGTCTGTCGGGTGAGGTGTAGCCCGGCAGGGCGGCTTCGACCAGAAAGGCCGGCCTGTTTTGGGATGCCAGATCTTCCCTGAAAACCGATTCATAGTCGAATGACGACGGAGACCCGGGTTCCAAAGCTTGCTCACAGGCGCAGGCCACGCCCAGGAACCTCGAGGGCCGTTCACCGGCATCCACGAACGATTCAAAAGCGGCCGAATACTTTTTTATATCAATGGGATTGCAGTTGTAGGAATCGCAGGTCATTCGATGATAGCTGATGACATAAACCTCGATTTCGTTTTTTAGAGCCGATGAAACATGGGATATTTTCAACGGGAAAACCGGTATAGCGGTCTCGAAAGCGACCTGAATGGCAGGAAGTCCGGCCTGATATTCGGAATTTTGACTGTGATCTGCTACCAGTACTCGAACAGCCAGGAAATACCAGCCTTTACCGACATAGGTTTCGATGGTTGGCTGATGACCCGCGAGGGAAAAACCCCGTGATTCGAGCCATTGGGTCAAAGCCCGGGAATCCGAGCCGGATACCACGGATACGGCGTAAGGCCCGACTTCGAGCATGGACCAAACCTTGACCGATGAATCCGGAATCACCTGTTCGTCCATGCCGCCCTTGTCCCCGTAGAGACTTCGATGACGAATGGCGACCTTCGGCTGTGTCAGTTCATGCAGCCGGCTGAAAATGGAGTCGTTCACCGTGGCAATGGCTCCGGGCTCCGGCAGGCTCGGTATGGGAATCACCCAGGCGAAATCTTCTGCGTTTCCCTGGTATTTGACCTGTATGATCAGATTCTCGGTCTGGCCGTCATGAATCACCACCGCCCGCTGATTCGGTGATTCGGCGGAATGACCGACCGAGCTGCTGATGAAGAATCCGCCGTCCGCCCGGGATGTTCGGACAAAGGCCAGCAGGACAATGATTGCGAGCCACGGAGTTTTTTTCAAGGCAGCCGTGAATTTTGCGTTTTGCCTGTGTTTCATGACGCACCTCCCCGGGAAGCAGGTTGTCAATACACGGAGATTTCATAATTCAGGGTGTCATTGATTCCAATGACGAAAACATGCCATTCTCCGGAACTTGTCGGAGTATAATACAGCGATTTCTTATAGGGCAGGGTTTCTTTTTCGGATCGACCCGACAGGTGTTGGCGGGCCACGGGTGTGATTAGGAGCTGAAACCCTTCCTGCCGCATTTCGACATGGTTCAGTTCGCGCGCGCCTTCGGGCAGGCGGCCGTGTATTTCAATGTACCAGGGTTCGGGATACTGGATCGCGTCGCGGATGGTGACGCTCTCGATATAGGTGAGGCTGTAGTCGTACAGGGGAGAATCGGGCATGGCGCATCCAGCGACAACCGAACCAATCAGACAAAGAAGGATATTATTAATCCGTTGGTTTTTCATTTTGTTTCCTTACAGGTCCTTATTGACTCTTACAAGGAATGTGCCAGTTTATATGAATTCAAACGGTTATTTTACGCACCGCATGTTCATTTGACATACGGAAGAGCCTTTCAAGTCGATCCAAATCCTCTAATTTTAAAGGAATCCTCTAATTTTCGAGGGTTTTGCGTTCCTCAAGCCGGTTTCCTACAAGCGTCGGCTGATGCCCAAAGAAAGTATCCGTTTTTGATAGTAAAGATCCCGGAAAGGCGATTCGTTCTGATACCATCCCATTCGCAACCGCACAGACAGGGTTTTTTGAAAATCTTTCGATATATCCAGAACCCAGAAACTGTTCTCCTCGTTTTCTGAATCGGGCCAGATCTGAAGAAGAGGCTTCAAATCGTCCGTGTAGCCCTTTAGATAGAGACTCCAGTAAAAACGTACAGTCAGGTTCCAGACAAAGGATTTGGCCGCGATGAATTGCAGGCGCGGGCAGACAAACGAGTAGCCGTAATTGTTGGACAGGATTTTCTGATAGGAGATCTGAATGCCGAAAAGCGCCCATTGATAAATTTCCAGCCCGGTGGTCATTTCGACAAACCGGTCCAGCTGTTTTTCATCTTTCGAAATCCACTGATAGATGGAACCGCCGAGATATCGAAGATCATAGGATTCGCGGTTGAAGAAGGAAAAACCGCCCGATGCCTGAAAATTCCAGGTGACCCGGGGCCATATGCCCAGTTCCAGCCGAATGCCTCCCAGCAGGTTGGTGTAATCGAATTCGGAACCCAGAAAATAATTCAGCCGTCCGAGGCTGAAATAAAGGGTGGTGTTCATCCCGTTGGCAGAGCTGAACCGCATGGAGGGTGAAAAGCTTGCCTGGGTGAAGCCGCGCTGAATGGTCAGGAACCGCTTGTCACGGGCATGGGCGCTGAAACCCAGAATCAGCCCCTGCCGTAAAGGCGTCTCCAGGCCCAGACTAAGATCGTGGATCATTCGGTTCTCCTCACTGTACGATGAATAGAGTTCAACGCCGCCCTGATAATCCACGCTGGTCCAGAGCGAAGCAGTGAGACGGCCGGATCCGTTAACATGATAGAGCAGACGGCCGGTATAATCGGCGATAGGATCGGACAGGGTTTCGAAGATGTTGTTATCCAGGCCGTAGGCCATGTCTGCGCGGGAATTCCACCGCCAGTTTTCCGCGCCTGCCCGCGAATAGAAAGACAGGAAGATGATGAGGCAGAACCGAAGTATGGAGAATCTTTCAGTCACGTTTTTCCTCGGCTTTTTCATGAAACCAGACCGCCCGCCTGTGAAGACTGTCGGCCCTTGAAACCACTTTTTCCCGGTATTCGGTCAACACCTCGATCCATCTTTGTATGGACGCCAGAGAGCGGGGATTCGGTGAGGAAAGTATGTGGTTGATGTCTTTGATGACGAAATCCTTCTCCTGCTGCGTCATGTCCATGGAACTTTGCTGTGCTCCCCGGGAAAACAGCCGGCGGGTGTCGGTCAGAGGAATCTCACGGCCCAGAATTTCTTCCCGTTCATCGAACATTCGCAGATCACGGGTCAGCTCGGCCACTTTTCGGCGTACCGTTTCCTCGTCGGCCAGAGATTGCATGCGAGTGTCGATTCCTTTCAATTCACGGCGCAGCGATTCTTCGCGGTCAAGCAGCAGATCCCCTTTCATGCGCAGGTCGTAGGGCGTATCATGCGGATCGAAATCGATATCGATCTCATCGGCCAATGACTGAAGAGAAGGAAGGCGTCTGGATTCCCAGAACACTTTTTGAGTTATCGCATGGTTCACGCGGGTGAGCAGTTCATCCTTTTCATTCACAGAGGCGGTTTCCGTAAGCATCAACAGGGTGTCGATGCGCACTTCATAGAGCCCGATGATCTCTTCGAGGACCTCCTGGTATTGGCTGCTCACGTCGGCCATCTTGTTTCGGGTTTTCTGGACTTTGGATTCAAGCTGCTGGGACTGCTGCAGCAGTCTCTCGAGCCGGCGATGGTCTCCGGGGCTGAGCTTGTTTTTGGTTTTGGCCAGGTCGATCTCGTGGGCCAGCATGTCGGCCCGGTTGAAATAGCGGGTATATTCGAGCCTCAGGGAATCCAGCCTGGACTGAACGGCAATCAGATAATTTTCCCGCAGAACAAGAGGATCTGTCTCCTGCGCACGGCTTCCGCCGATGCCCAAACCGAGGGTTATGATCAATGCCCATGTGACGCTTGATCGTTTCATCTTATTCCGGCGCATGGATTCCGTGTTTTTGCATTTTATAATACAGAGTGCTCTCGCTGACTCCCAGCAGGCGGGCCGCCCGCGTCTTGATCCCCCTGGTGGCGTCCAGCGCCTCACGAATCATCCGTGCCTCCAGGTCTGCCGCCGCTTTGTCCAGATTCAACGACTGTCCTGCAAGGTTCGTGCCTTCGGGCCTGGAAAGCATGAAACTCAGACTGGCTCCGTCGATCCGGCTGCTTTCGGCAAGAACCACGGCCCGTTCCAGGACATTTTCGAGTTCACGGACATTCCCGGGCCAGTTGTAGGCTGTCAATATTTCCAGACCTTCATCCGTCAGCTGTATGGGTTTTCGTTTCATGTCATCACACAGTTTCCGCAGAAAATGATTTGCCAGCTGGGGAATGTCCTCTTTCCGCTCGCGCAGAGGGGGAATGGAAATCGGCAGAATGTGAAGGCGGTAGTACAGATCTTCCCGAAATCGTCCCTCTTTGACTTCGTCCATCAGGTCGCGGTGCGTGGCGGCGATGACCCGGACATCCACTCGTACCGTTTCCTCGCCTCCCACTCTTTCGAACTCTTTCTCCTGCAGGACTCGAAGAAGCCGCAGCTGAGTGGAGAGAGGAATGTCTCCGATTTCATCCAAAAACAGGGTGCCCTTGTGCGCGAGCTCGAAGCGGCCTCGTTTCTGTTTCAGCGCTCCGGTAAAGGCTCCTTTTTCATGTCCGAACAGCTCGCTTTCCAGAATGCCTTCGGCCAGCGCGCCGCAATTGACGCGCACAAACGGTTTGTCCTTTCGCGGGCTCTGAAAGTGGATGGCCCGGGCCACGAGTTCCTTTCCGGTGCCGCTTTCTCCGTAGATCATCACGGAAGTGTCCTGTCCGGCGACTTTTTCGATGGTTCGGTAAATTGCCTTCATTCGGGGCGAACCGCCGACGATCTCTCCGTAATTGAAACAGGACTCCACTTCGAGCCGCAGATATTCATTTTCTGCCTGCAGCCGCCGAGTCTGTCTTCGGGCCTCCAGGGCTTCAATGGCCCGGCTGATTCTCAGAAGCAGTTCTTCCCTGGAAAAGGGTTTGGGCAGAAAATCCCACGCGCCTGCTTTCATGGCTTCAACGGCCAGTTCGATGGTTCCGTACGCGGTAATCATGATAACCGGGATTTCGGGAAACCGGTTTCGGCACTGTTCCAGTATCTGCATGCCGCTGACACCGGCCATCTTGTAATCCGTAATCACCAGGTCGGGTTTCTCCTCGAGAAGTTTTGTACCGGCGGTTCCATCAACAGCCTGCCGCAGAGTATAGCCCTCGCCGGACAGTATCTGAACCATGCCTTCTCGCAGAGTTTCGTTGTCTTCGATCACCAATATCTTGAAAGGCGTGCGGGTCATGATGAGTCACCTTGAGGTTTTTTCGGGTTCTGAAAGCTTTGTGACTGAATCGCTGCATTTTCCGGTTCTTTTTCAGCCGGGAATTCAACGCGGAAACAGGTGCCGTTTTCATTCGACCGAATCAGACTGAGGGAACCGCCGTTGATTTCGACGAGCTCTTTTACGATGGAAAGACCCAGGCCGGTTCCTGTGTCGCGGGTTGTGAAAAAAGGCGTGAAAATCAGGGCCTGCCGGTCTTTGGGGATGCCTTCTCCCGTGTCTTCGATATCGATTCGAACGGTTCCGTCCTTGCCTTCGGATCCGTGTATGTGAATATGGCCGCCTTCGGGTGTGGCCTGAACGGCGTTTTGCAGGAGATTGATTAAAATCTGTTTCATATGGCCGGAGTCCGCGCAGACTTTCAGATTCCGGGGCGCGCCTGTGCGGAGCACATTGAGCGACTTTTTCTCGATCTCCGGCTGCAGCACGGCCGCCGACTCGGCAATCAGTGTATCCACAGAGTATAATGCTTTGTCCGGTTTCTGCGGTTTGGCAAAGTTCAGGAAACTGTTTACAACCTGTTTCAAATGGGCGGTCTCCTTCATGATTCGCCGGACATGGGAGGCCGCTTTTGATCGCTCATTCACATCGTTGAGCAAAAGTCCGGTGAACAGCTCGATGCCTCCCAGCGGATTTCGAATCTCATGGGCCACACCGGCCAGCATGGCCTTTAAATCGTTCTCCCGTTGAAGAACGCTGCCGCGCATCTCTTCCATGGTCTGGGCCAGCTGCCGGATTTCACCCCTGGACAGAGGGGGGATGGGTTCGCTGTAATCGCCGCGGCCGATTTTGCGGGATATGCGGGCCAGTTTGGCCACGGGTGTTGTGATGCTTCGCGCCATGAACAGTCCCAAAATCACGGCCAGCCCGATTCCCAGGAGTCCGATGAGATAGAGCCGGTTTCGCAGGCGCCTCACGCCTTCCAGAAAAGTCACGCTGCCGTCCACGCCGATGCCGGCCACCACGCGTCCGTTCAAATACACCGGGGAAAATCCGGTCATGGTCGGCTGGCCGTCGATCCCTTCAAAGAGAATCGTATAGGAAGATTCGCCGGCTTCCAGGGCCTCCATTTCGCGCCGGTAGAACCGGAGCCGAAAGTAGGGCGTATTCGAAGTGACGGCAGGATCCGTGTCGAGCAGGCTTGTCCCGTCCGTATCGAAAAGATAGATTTGTTTGACTCCGGTAACGGACTGAATCCGAAGCAGCCGGTCTGTAAGCCGTGAACGGATTCTGGGTCCGGGACTGATCAATAAATACTCAACCTCCGTCTCCTCCAGCTGGACGGATGCGGCGTTGGCCACGGCCGTCAATTTCCGGCCCAATTCGGTTTCCAGCTGCTGGCGGATACTCCAGAGCAGGGTGTATCCGCTGAAAATCAGGATCAATGCGACGAAAAGCACGAATAGAAAGATCAGGCGATATTGGATGCGCTGAAAGAACATGTATATTTCCATGAACAGACTTGATTTGTCCTGTTTCTAATGTAAGGGAGCAGGCGATGGATGTCAAGAATTATCTTTCGGAAGATGATCCCGAGTGAGGAAACGAGCGGCTTCGATTCCCCTTTCGACATTCACTGTCAGCAGAATAATGCCGCCCGCTACAAAGAAAAAAACCAGAGAGAGGATACCGAACCGGCTCGTTCCGAAGAGCTGTCCGGCCAGGGCGAAGAGGGCCGGTCCCGCGATTCCGGAGAATTTTCCGCTGATTGTGTAGAATCCGAAGAATTCGGCGGAACGGTCACCCGGCACCATGGAACCAAACAGGGAACGGCTGAGCGCCTGGGTGCCGCCCTGAACGCATCCGACCATGCCGGCCAGTATCCAGAAATGCAGGGCGGAACGCATGAAAAATCCCCCAACGGATATCAGTGTGTAAACCGCCAGACCGGTGAGGATTCCATTCCTGGCTCCCACTTGGCCGGCAAGACGCCCGAAGAGCAGCGAACAGGGGACGCCGATGATCTGGGTCAAAAGAAGGGCTCCGATCAGATCCAGATAGGAGATGCCGATTTCACTGCCGTAGGCTGTGGCCATTTTGATGATGGTGCCGATGCCGTCATTGTAGAACCAGAACGCGATGATGAACACGAAGAGCTCTCTGTACCGGCGTATTTCACGGAAAGTTTCAAACAGGCGCGATCGCGCGACGCGAAACGGCGACCGTCCCTGAAGCCCGGCCTGAACTCCCGGCGGTTCGGGAACCCGCCGAAACAGAGGGATGGAGAAGAGTGCCCACCATAATCCCACTATCAAAAATGAGATCTTCATGCCCGTCACCGGAGCGTACAAGCCGTCGGGCAGCTGCCGGGTCGGAAGAAGCATGATCAGGCCGATATTCAGCGCCAAAACAAGACCGCCTCCCACATATCCCGCGGCATAACCCCGGGTCGAGACCTGATCGATTCGGTCGGGTCGGCAGATATGGGGAAGCAGTGAGTCATAAAAAATCTCGCTGCCCGCGAATCCCGCGGTTCCCAGCAGATAGAGCAAGGCGACCCATATCCAGTCGCCGTAACCGGTGCATGCCAGCAGCAGGGAGGCGGCGACTCCGATACCGGTGAACACGGCCAGAAAACGTTTTTTTCTCGAGGCGTAATCGGCCACCGGGCCGAGCAGAAGGGCCACGATCGTGGTCAGCAGCATGGAAAAAGCGGCCGTGTAGCCCCACAGAGAGGTTGCCAGATACCGGGGCTGGGCGGGAGCGGCCGCCACTTCCCGGAAATAGATGGGAAGCAGTGCGGCCATCAGAGAAGTCACGAACGCCGAATTGGCCCAGTCATACAGGTACCACGCCCGCAGGATTTTTTTTTCAGGGGTTTGGGTCATTGAACCGGTTCCAGGAAATCCCGAAAGCAGGCCTTTCGAAGGCCGTTATGAAAGTCCATGTGCTTGCAGTTCACGGATCAGGCTGTTCATCGCCCTGATGTATCCCTTTCGTCCCTGAGTCACGGCGGCCAGGATCATGCTTTCTTCAAAAGCCTTGAAAAACCGAAATATCAGCCGGCGGCCTTTAAAAGTCCGGATACAGATCTCGCCGGCAGGCTGATTCTCATCCAGCAGTTCGACGGTTCCTGTCAACGCGAAAACAAACTGCAAAAGACAGGCTTCCAGATCCATCTCCGTGCGCCCGCTTCGGGCCATGACAAAGCCGTCCGAAGAGAACAGATAGATGGCTTCCCATCGTGAGTCCTCGGTATGGCGGTCCATCGCCGCTTCCACGGCTTCCTGCACGGACGAAGACGGGTTTTCTCCGGCAGTCCTGTTCATGCGCGCATCCTTCGTGTTTCGCCAAGCCGGGCATGGGCGTGAGCCACCACTTCTTTAATGGACGCCTTTAAAGTATTGAAAACACCCTTTCCCTGTGTCGCCGCTGCTTCAAAAAAGGGAATATTGTAGAAATTCAGCCTGTGGTTCAGGGTGTCCAGGGTTTCGCAGTCCGGCAGGTCGCGTTTGTTGTACTGCAGTATCCAGGGGAACTCTTCCAGTGTCTTGCCGTCCTGGATGAGATGTTTTTCCAGGTCCAGAAGCGTGTTGATGTTGTCCTCCATTCGGGCTTTCTGCGAGTCGGCGACAAAGATGATGCTGTCCACTCCGCTGAGCACGATCTTTCGAGTCAGGTCATAATGGATCTGACCGGGAACCGTGTAGAGATTGAATTTGGGCTTCTTGCCGTCAATATGGCCGACTTCCAGCTGCAGAAAATCGAAGAAGATGGTCCGGTCTTCCCGTGAAGTCAGGCTGATCATGTCCCCCTTAAGGGATGGGTCGATATGCCGGTACACGTATTCCAGGTTGGCCGTTTTCCCGCTCAATCCCGGACCGTAATACACGATTTTCAGATGGATTTCATTGAGTGCGGCATGGATAAACATAGGGATTCCCCGGTTTGATTCATTCCGAGTCCGGACCAAAAGTCTGATCCAGACGCCGATTCAGGGCCTCACGGAAGGATGCATCGATCATGCCGTCCGGTGCGGGTTCCTGCTCGGTCTGGCCGAAAACGGGCGCCAGCTCTTCGATGGTTTTTCGCGTGAATATTCGAACCATTCCCAATGCCGATTCTCTTCCAAATACCACAATGAGAAAACAATCGGCTGCCACACTGGCGATGAATACATTTTGATTCCGCCCTTCATAAAGGACCATGGGAAATTGAGGCGTTTCATTCAGCAGCCTGGCCATTTCCCGGCTCGCGGCGTAACTGCCGGCCGCCAGTGCGGCCAGGCCTGCGGACGAAGGGCCCTTCCCGTTGTGTTCCGCAAGAATCTGTCCGCTGCCGTTGACCAGAAAGACGGCGGAGATCCGGCATTTTCGGGCCAGTGCCGACAGGCATTGAAGCACTTCATCGAACTGCCGCCGGGTAAGCACGCTGTCGAGCCTTTTGGGATGACTTTCAAAAGTCATTCTGTTTTCTCCGCTGTTTATATTCCAAACGACAATCGTTCGATCAATGAAACGGGCAATTCGAACCGGGCCATTTTTTCCTGAACCAGCCACACCGGATAGGGCAGCCTTTCCAGAACAAATTCGGAAGCCGTGGTATCCCACAGACCCATACAGGTCCGGGCGTCATTGTCACGGGGCTGTCCGACGCTGCCTACATTGATGATGTACCGTTTGTCCTTTTCGAGATGGATCGATGCGGCGGTTTCCATGGTTATGTTTCCGTCCCTGTCTTCGATGAAAATCAGGGGGATGTGTGAATGACCCACGAAACAGACCGGATTTTTCAGAAAAGAGAAACCTCGGCGCGCTTCGGCTTCGGTCAACAGATAATGCCACGCTTCGGGTTCGAACGGAGCGGCGTGAACCGCGGTCATCGAATCCCCGCTCACCGTGAGGGGCAGACCGGCCAGCGTGTCGTTGATTTCACGCGTGGTCTGCGTGCGTGTCCATTCGATGGCCTCACGGGCCTGGGTGTTGAATCGATCCATGTCGATCAGGCCGGAAACAGCCTGGTCATGGTTTCCGGCGACCACAATATCCGCCGTGTCCATGATCCGTTCCACGCAAGCCACGGGATCGGGACCGTATCCGACCAGATCACCGAGGCAAAGAATCCGTTCAACGCCGTACTCCTGAAGGCTGCCGAGAACCGTTTCCAGGGCTTCCAGATTTCCATGGATATCGGATACAATACCGATTTTCAAAAGAGATGGATCCTCCTCACGCGCGGACCCCGCTGTAAACAAGGGATCCCGCCGATCAGGTTCAACAAAAAATAAAACAATGAGTTATCCTGCAAAAAGCGGACCAACGTTCACAATGGCGCTGTCCGGCGGTCTTTCATTTCAATTTTAAATGCGATAATTTTAACATTTGGAAACAATTATAATAAATCCTGCGGGTCGATGTCCACGCTGACTCGAACCCCGGGAAAGCCTTTCTGCTCCCAGTACCGGTTGAAAACAAACCGTAACAGAGAACGCATTTTTTTGCCCGCCGGGTCATCCATGGAAGTCCGTAAAATCATCTGGTACCGGTACATCTCCCTGATGCGCGACAGCGGTGAAGGCGCGGGACCGAGCACATCCAGGCCCTTGTACGGGGCAATGAGTCCGGCCATGGTCTCGGAAGCCTTTTGAACCCGGTTTTCATCTTTCCCTCGAAAGAGAATCACGGCCAGGCGGCCCCAGGGCGGATAATTCAGGGGTTTCCTCGCCTCGCTCTCCCATTGGTAAAACCCGTCGTAGTCCTGCCGGGCCGCCAGACGCAGGACAGGATGATCCGGAGAGAAGGTCTGTATGCAGACCTCTCCGGACCGGTCACGCCTTCCCGCTCTGCCCGCAGCCTGGGTCAGCAGCTGAAAGGTCTTTTCGCCGGCGCGGAAATCGGGAAAATGCAGTCCCGTGTCAGCGGATATGATGCCGACCAGACGCACATTGGGAAAATCGTGCCCCTTGGCCACCATCTGAGTGCCCAGAAGGATGTCCCCGTCACCGGACTGAAACCGGTGCAGGATGCGGTCGTGCGCGCCTTTGCGCCGTGTGGTGTCCTGATCCATACGGAGAACGCGGACTCCGGGAAAGGTTTGTGCCAGGGCCTCTTCCACCCGCTGTGTTCCCACACCCCGGTAGGTCAGTGTGGCGCCGCCGCACACGGAACATTGATCCGGGGCGGGACGCTCAAAACCGCAATAGTGGCACAACAGGCGTCTCTGTGTCCGATGATAGGTGAGGGATATATCACAATGAGGACACTGTTCGATTCTTCCGCACGCGGCGCAGCGCAGCAGCGAGGCGTATCCCCGACGGTTCTGCAGAAGAATCACCTGTCCTTTCTGCTCAAGACAGGCATCGATCTGTTCTTTCAGTTCCAAAGAAAGAATCGATTCCTTTCCCCTGTCCCGCTGGTCGATCAGGCTGACCCGAGGCATGGGGATATCGTCGATACGCCTGGAAAGGCGGCACAGGCGGTATTTGCCTTTCACGGCGTTGTGATAGGATTCCAGACTCGGTGTGGCGGAACCCAGAAGAACCGGACATCGATTGACCTTGGCGCGCATGACGGCGACGTCACGCGCATGATAACGCGGCGAGGGGTCGATCTGTTTGTAGGAGGAATCATGCTCTTCATCCACGACGATGAGTCCCAGTCCGGAAAGAGGCGCGAAAACCGCGGATCTGGGACCCACGGCGATACGGGCCTCGCCTCTTTGTATCCGTCTCCAGGCGTCGAAACGTTCGCCGTGTGACATGCGGCTGTGAAGCATGGCCACATTCCGGCCGAAGGCGCCTTTGTAGCGTTGAACGGCCTGTGGGGTGAGCGAAATTTCCGGTATGAGCACCAGGGCCGACTGTGAACGGGCTAAAACCCGGCGTATGCATTCGATGTAGATCTGTGTTTTTCCGCTGCCGGTTACACCATGGATCAGAAAAGGCTGAAAGATCCCTTGTTCCAAAGCGGGCTCCACAGTCTCGATCACCCGCTTCTGTTCATCGGTGAGCTCTTCGACGAGCGCTTTTTCTCCCTGAACACCGGCGTAAGGGTCCCGAACCATTTCACGCTGTTCCAGACGGATCCAGTTTTTTTCTTCGAGACATCGCAGAACGGACAGAGCGGCCGGAATGCTGGAACGCGGCACGGGGCGGTTTTCCTGAATAAGCATCCGCATAATCCGGGCCTGACAGGGAGCGCGCGATTCCATGGAGGCCAGGGTCTCCGGCTGCGGAGATTGAATGAGGTGAATCCAGGTTTCCGTTCGCGGATGCGTGCGCGCTTTTTCCAGGACGGTTTCAAGAGACACAAGGCCCCGGGCATGCCACCGGTTCAGCAGATACCGGATGCTCTCGCGGCGATCCCGTTCCAGCGAGGAAACCGGGCACCATCTGTCGGCAGTGATCCTTTCAAAAAGCCGGCGCTGCGAAGCGGACAGGTCAGGAGGAAGCGCTTCCGCGTTCCGGCGGACCATGAGCCGGCTTCTCTGGTGGATTCCCGGCGGAAGTGCCGTGCGGATCACATCACCCAGAGAAGCGATATAGTATTGGGAGATCCACTGTGTCAGTTCGAACAGCTCTTCAGACAGAACCGGTTCCGGATCCATCATGTCCAGGATCTCTTTGGGTTCCGGAATGTCGGGTTTCGCGCAGAAGCCGGCCACAAATCCCGTGACCCGCCGCCGGCCGAGTTCCACCAGCACGCGGTGGCCGGGCCGAATGCCTTCCAGATGCGGCGGAATCCGGTAGGTGAGCCGCCGAAGGGGAGGGTGGGGAAATACCACATCGACCCATATGTGTTTCTCGCCGGACATTCACCTGTAATATACAAAGGCAAATGGTATGAATAAAGCAAAAAGAGCATGACGGACAGGTCCGACGGGGAACTTTTTCATGATCGGAACGTGCATGGGTTGTGATCAGGCACCGGCCATGCCCATTTTTTTCTTGGAAAAACCGGTGTTTTATTATACATTAAAAGTCAATACATTAAAAATTTGACGGTTGGGAGTATGGCTTGCTGAAGAAAACTCTTGTACTTGTTCTGATAGCGGCCGGTTGCGCGCCGCGGGTATCCCTGATGCCCGAAAACAAGGTTTCGAGGGAACAGGAATATCATCCCGGGGCGCTAAACCGTTTTGTGGATGGCGTCTTATACGATATGGACGAGAATTACTCCGCGGCTCTTCTGTCGTACCAGGAGGCTCTGCTCTATGATTCCACGGCCGCGTTCATCTACCTGGCCGCAGCGAAAAATTATCTGTTTCTGGGCAAGGCCGAAAGCGCGTTTATTTATCTGCAGAAGGCCGCGAGGCTGGATCCCGACCTGACAGAAGCCCGGCTGCTCCTGGCCCGGTTTTATGTGGCCCGAAAGGCGTGGGATGAGGCCGAGACCGTCTACCGCGATATCCTGTCCCGTGACAGCAATCACATGGAGTCTCATTATCATCTGGCTGAAATTTTTATGGAGACCGGCCGACTGGAAGAGTCCCTGGACATGTACGATCGAGTGATCGGCCTTCAGGATTCTCCGGATCCGGATGTGCTTTTGGTCGTGGGCGAACTCAACCTGAATCTCCATCGTTTTGAAGAGGCGGAAGCCGTGTATCAGCGGCTTGTCGAGCAGGATCCTTCACGGGGTTTTGGATATTATGGAGCGGGTATAGCGCGAGAGGCCATGGGTGACACGGTTCAGGCTGTACAGCATTACAACAAAGCCCTTGAATTGTCACCGAAGCTGACTCACGCCAGGGCCCGGCTGGCCCGGATCTATATCAGCAGGACCGAATGGGACAAGGCCCTGGTTGTGTATCAAACGGCTGTCTCACTCGATTCCACGGACATTGCATCCTGGCTGGAGATCGGCCGTATTCATCGTGAAACGGGCGATACGGCCAATGCTCTCGGTGTTTTTCAAGCCATTCAGAAAAGACGGCCCGATGACTGGCGTGCCTATCTTGACGAAGGACGTATTCTTCTCGACCGGAACACGTTTGAGGAGGCTTATCCCCGTTTTCTTAAAGTGACCGAACTGGAACCCGAATTGTTCTGGGGGTGGCTCTTTGCCGGAATCTGTCAGGTTCATATGGACAGTCTGGAGGCTTCCATTCCCTTTTTGCGCCGCGGTCTGCAGCTGAATGCCGAGACTCCTCTGGGTCATTATTACCTGGGTTCCGTGCTTCAGCAGCTGGAACGCCCGAAAGAAGCACTTCCCCACCTGGAAACGGCATTGCGGCTGAATCCGCGATGGGTGACCGTGATCGGAAGTCTGGCCGGCATTCATGAGGCAGCCGGGCGATATCAAGAGGCGGACAGCCTTTTTCAAAGGGCGCTCGAACTGGAACCGGACAACCCGCTGATTCTGAACAATTACAGTTACAGTCTGGCGCTGCGCAAAGTACGGCTGAACGAGGCTCTGGTCATGGTCAGGAAAGCCCTGGATCTGGAACCGGAAAACCCGGCGTATTCGGATACGAGAGGCTGGATCCATTTTCTGCTGGGGGATCTGGAAAAGGCCCGGTTTTATATTGAAAAAGCCAACGCTCTGATGAAAGAAAACCCTGAAGTGCTCGATCATCTGGGGGATGTGTACCGGGCAATGGGTCTGGACGCCGAGGCGGCGAATGCCTGGCGCAAGGCACTGGAATTTGATCCGGAAAACGAGACGATACGTGCCAAGCTAAAAGGCCTCGAGGAATAGGCATGAGACTTCGGCAGGCAGGGCTCCTGGCGGTTTGTCTGTCCATCACGTGCATGGCTCCGTTTCGAAGGGGACCGCTGCCGCCTCAATCGGCGGCGGATCTGATCGGCCGAATCTTTGATCAGGCGGAGAAGCTGGTGGTTTTTGAGGGCTGGGGAGAGTTGACTCTGACAACTCCGGAGCAGGCTTTCCGCGGTTCGATTCAGCTGAAATTCCGGCAGCCGGATTCTCTGTGGGTCAAGGTGAAAGGCCCTTTGGGTATTGATGTGCTTCATGCCGTGTTTCACGGAGACAGCTCGTTTCTCTATTATCCCAGAGACCATGTCGCTTACCGGGGGAGGGTTGGAGCGATTCTGGATGACATGCTTCCCGTTGAACTGGAATCCACAGAGACCATTCTCCGTTACACGGGGCTGTTCGTTCCCCGGCCGGCCGCATTCGAAGATACGGTTTATCAGGAGGGAGGCCGCTATCATCTGAGACGAGCGGGGAGGCGTCATCTGATTGTGGATCACCGGGGACCGGTTGTGACCCATTGTGTGCAATGGGAACGTGATGAAACGCCAATCTGGACCTGGGAGGGCATGCGTTTCAGAAAATACGGACCGGTCCGGCTGCCCGCCCTGATCCGGCTTGCCGATTACCGGCAGAGGCAGCGTATGAATCTGTTCTATGAACGGATATGGGTCAATCGGAAACTGCCGGCCGGCTGGTGTGAACTGTCCATTCCAAAGGGAGTTGAGATCATTGAATACTGAGCAGACAACCGTATCGCCGAACTCCGTGGATCTGTCGGTGATTATCCCTCTTTACAATGAAGAAGATTCGATTCGTGAGCTCTATCACGAAATTTGCCGGGCGTGTGATCCCCTGAACCGTTCATTCGAAATGATTTTCATCGATGACGGCTCCACAGACGGCTCCTTCGCGGTTCTGGAAGCCCTGCACCGGTCCGACCCACGCGTCAAGGTGATTCAGTTTCGGCGGAACATGGGCAAATCCGACGCCCTGGCCGCCGGTTTCAGGGCCTGCAGGGGAACCGATGTGGCCACGCTGGATGCCGACCTTCAGGACGATCCCGCTGAAATTCCCGGCCTGCTCGAAGCGCTCGAGGATGTGGATCTGGTTTCCGGATGGAAGAAGAAAAGGCGTGATCCATGGAGCAAGCGCGTTCTTTCGATCATTTACAACCGGGTTACCGCGTGGATGACAAAAATCAAAATCCATGACATCAATTGCGGGCTGAAAGTCTATCGGCGTGAAGTCGTGGAAACTCTCTCCCTGTATGGAGAACTGCACCGTTACATTCCGGTGCTGGCCCAATGGGAAGGGTTCCGAATCGGCGAACGGACGGTGCATCACCGGCCCCGCAAATACGGACGGACGAAATACGGCCTGTCGCGTTTGTTCAAGGGATTTCTGGACTTGATCACCGTGATTTTTATCAGCCGCTACACGCGCCGTCCCCTTCATCTGTTCGGCCTGGTCGGTTTTCTCACGACCCTGGCAGGGCTTGGCATTACCCTGTATCTGGTGATTTTACGCATTCTGGAGAAATCATACCTGACCAACCGACCCCTGCTCTTCATTGGAGTGCTGCTTCTGATCGTGGGCATTCAATTTGTCTCTATCGGATTGCTCGGTGAAATGATCACACGGTCGCAGGCTTCGCGGCACACGTATTCCATTCGGCGGTCATTAGGGGTTTGATATGCGCATCATCATTGTCGGCACAGCGTATCCCATGCGCGGAGGCATCGCCCATTATGTGGCTCTGCTCAGCCGGCACATGAAAGCCCGCGGCCATGAAGTTCAAATACTGTCATTTTCCCGGCAATATCCATCCCTCCTCTTCCCGGGAAAGACGCAGATGGATGAGGGCAGGGATCTGATTCCGGTTCGGGCCAGCGCTCTTCTGGATTCCATCAATCCGGTATCCTGGCTTCGGGCTTTTCAGTGGATCCGCCGTCAGAACCCCGATCTTCTGGTGTTTAAATACTGGATGCCTTTTTTCGCTCCCTGTTACGCGACTCTGGCTTTTCTGGCCGGACGGCGGGGAATCGGCACGTTGTCGGTCTGCGACAATATCGTGCCGCATGAAAAGAAACCGGGAGACCGGCTGCTCACCCGGCTGGGACTGCGTTTCATGGATGCTTTCATCGTTCAGTCCCGGTCTGTGCTGGATGACCTGCTAAGCTTTCGACCCGGGGCGAAGTACACCCTGGTTCCTCATCCGGTGTACGAGATTTTTCCTTCGGCTCTCGACCGGGACGATGCCCGAAAGCAGCTGGGTATCGGCAACGAGAGGGTTCTGCTCTATTTCGGTTTTATTCGGGCCTATAAGGGATTGCGGTACGCGGTGGAAGCACTCCCGTTCATTCTGAAGAAAATGCGGGTTCGGCTGGTGATCTGCGGAGAGTTTTACGAGGGCCGGCGCGAAATCATGGACCTGATCGAATCATTGGGCGTGAGAAATGCCGTCACTCTGGCCACGGAGTTCATTCCCAATGAGAAGGTCGCCCTGTACTTCAGCGCCGCGGATCTGGTGGTCCTTCCGTATGTGTCGGCCACGCAGAGCGGCATCGTTCAGATCGCGTATCATTACGACAAGCCGGTCATTGTGACGCGCGTCGGCGGACTGCCCGAGGCCGTGCCCGACGGCGAGACCGGGTATGTGGTTCCGCCCCGGGATTCACGGGCTCTTGCGGATGCGGTGATTCGTTTTTACGAACGGGGCGAGTCTTCTTTTATCCGGGCTGTTCGAAGGATCAAGAGGAATTTCTCATGGGAGCGGCTGATTGAAGCAATCGAGGAGCTGGCTGAACATGAAATCCATCAAATCTGATTGCCGGCATTTTCGGGGTGACCGGCCATGCGGTCCTCACAAACTGAAGGGAGTGCATTGCGGCTCCTGTTTCGATTACGAGCCGTCGGAACAGCGTGTTCTGATCATCAAGCTGGGGGCGATCGGCGATGTGCTGAGAACCACTCCGCTGCTCGTGCCTCTCAGGCAGTCGAATCCGCGCGCCTTGATCACATGGCTGACCGAAACACCCGAAATCTTGCCCGCCTCGCACGTGGACCGGATTCTGGACGCGACCCCCGGGAACCTGGAATGGCTCAGGGCCGCCCGGTTTGACTGGATCATCAATCTGGACAAAGACCCCATGGCCATCGGTCTGACCGAGACCCTCGAGGCGGTGCGCAAGACGGGATTCGGAATGGATGAATGGGGGCGCTGCAGGCCGCTGGACGATACGGCCTCCCGCCGAAAATGGCTGACCGGGCTGTGGGACGATGTCAACCGCGCCAACCGAAAGCATTACATGGAAGAAATATTCGAGATGTGCGGCTATTCGTTCAAGGGTGAACCCTATATACTTAAGGACACGCTGACCGAACCCTCCTGGCCGCTGGATTCGAATCGGCCCAAAGCGGGTCTCAACACCGGATGCGGCGGCCGATGGAAATCCCGGCTCTGGCCCGAGGAATATTGGTCCGAACTGGCCGGCATGCTCATGGAGGACGGATACCAGGTTGTGCTTTTGGGTGGGGCGGAAGAGCATGAGAAGAACCGCCGCATTGCAAATCGAAGCGGAGCCGATTATTTCGGTGTGTTCGATCTGAAAACATTCATCCATCTGGTCAATGGAATCGACCTGATGGTTACGGCCGTGACCATGGCCATGCATGTGGCGATCGGTCTGGGAAAGCGGCTGGTTCTGTTCAACAACATATTCAATCCCCATGAGTTTTATCTGTACGACCGGGGTGTGATTCTGTCTCCTGAAATGGAATGCGGCTGCTATTACGCGTCCGAATGTCCGAAGCGGTGCATGGAAACCTTGCGGGTCGAGACCGCGCGCAGGGCCGTCCACACCCTGCTGCCTCTGCCGGGCGTTCCGGCCGGCGGCGGAAAAACGTCGAAACAGTGAGGCCGTCCGATGGAGTATGAACCGCTCAAGGCGGCGCTTGCGAGGCTGACAGGCACCCGGGTTCTTGCACGACGTCTTTTCTTCGCTTTCGGCGGATTGATCTTTCTTCGTGAATGGATGATCAAACGAGCCGTTCGTCAACTTCCTTTTGACCGGAACCGGGAGATCAGCATTCTGGACGCGGGAGCGGGTTTCGGCCAGTACAGCGCCTGGTGTCTCAGACGGTTCCCCCGGGCCTCTGTTCTGGCGCTTGATATTCGGGAGGATCTGGTCCGGTCCGGACAGGCGTTCGTCCGCCTTGCGGGCGAATCCCGGCTGCGATTCGAACAGGCCGATCTGACCGGGCTGCGTGACAAGAACCGGTATGATCTCATTCTGTGTGTGGATGTCATCGAACACATCGAGGATGATCAGCGTGTTCTGGGAAATTTTTACCGGGCACTGAAGCCCGAAGGCCGGCTGCTGCTGTCCACTCCGTCTATATACCGCAGGCATCAACCGGACAGCCGGTTCGTGGATGAGCATTGCCGCGACGGATATTCCGATGCGGAGATTCGGCGAAAATTTGAAAAAGCCGGTTTTTCCCGTTTGCGGATTGTTTACGGGTATGGATTCTGGGGGGATTCGGCCTGGCGTCTGGGTATCCGCAATACACTGCGGCTCGCGGCCAAAGGACCGGCCGGCAAGGCGGCGGCCGCGCTCTATTTTGTTCTTTGTTTCCCGCTATTGATTCTGGGCAATGTCCTGGATTATATTCACTCCCCCTTCCGTGGAACCGGTATCCTGGTCATAGCCGAAAAGCCGGACAAACCATGAAAAAAGTCCTGTTCATCGCCTATTATTTCCCTCCGGCCGGCGGTTCGGCCGTGCAGCGGATTCTGAAATTCGTCAAATATCTGCCCCGACACGGATGGATGCCCGTCATTCTTACCGCCAGGGAGAAGGACTACGCTCTGACGGATCATTCCCTGACCGCGGAAGTGCCTCACGGTGTGCGGGTGGTGCGCACGGCGGCTCCGGATCTCTATCGATGGTACGGAAGAATGCGGGGGGAAAGAAGCGAAACCAGTCCCGATCTGGCGGCGATCGCGGACCGGGAAGGCCGGTCCTGGAAGGGGCGGCTGGCCCTGGCCGTGCGTTCGGCTTTTTTCATACCCGATGCGCGCGCGGGATGGATACCGTTCGCCTTCCGCCGGGCGGGAAAACTGATACAGGAGGAGGGTGTCCGGCTTGTATTTGTCAGCGGACCGCCTTTTTCGGGCACTCTGGCGGCCGGCCTGGCGGCCGCCCGGTACGGCCTGCCCTGGGTCTCCGATTACCGGGATCCCTGGACGCAGGCTTATTTCTATTTTAAACGGCCCTCCTGGTCCAGAAGATGGGAGGAGACCCTTGAATCGCAGCTGATCAGGCGTGCCAGCGCCCTGACGGCCATCAACGAAAAGATCATCACGGGGTTGAGAGAAAAATACGGATTTCCGGAGCCCGGAAGGGCCCATATCATTCACAATGGATATGATCCTGAAGATTTTGAAAACCTTCATCCCGTGAAAGAGAAGCGTTTTACCATTGTTTATACCGGGACTTTGAATACGCGGATGAATCCCGGAATGCTTCTGGAAGCGGTTCGACGGCTGGCCGGTGAGATGCCCGATCTGAAAGATCGCTGCAGGATCAAATTCATCGGCCGCATAGGCGGGGATGTCATGCCCATGCTGCAGGATCCATTTTTTAAGGGCATGATAGAGCTTCATGTTCATATGGCGCACAGAGAATGTCTCGGGCACGCCCAGGGGGCTCATCTGCTGCTTCTGATTATTCCCCGGTCTTCGGGCAATGAACTGATCATGACGGGCAAGCTGTTTGAGTATTTGCGAACCGGAAACCCCATTTTGTGCCTTTCCGATTCCGGAGACGCGGCTGACGTGATCCGCCGTTCCGGAAGCGGATTCGTACTGACCGATGGAGATATTGAGGGTACGGTCCGGATTTTACGTGAGTCCTACCGAAGGTGGAAACAGGGACGGAGAATACTTGACACGAATCCGGATCCCGGCCTGCTGGAGCGGTTCGACAGGCGCCGTTCGGCCCGGATTTTGGCGTGTCTGTTTGATGAAATTCTGAAAAAACATCGCTGAGAGGAAAAAGGAGTCTGTTCGTGTCACCGACCGCGAAGACATTCTCCCTCAAGGTTGTTTCCCAGGGAGTTGTGCAGGGACTGGTCGTACTCAGGGGGCTTATCGCGCTGCCCATTCTCTCCAGGACGCTGGGTGTGGAGGCCTACGGCATCTGGACCCAGATCATGGTGACGCTGAGTTTGATGGCTCCGATTCTGATGCTGCGTTTCGATACGGTTTTTGTGCGATATTTTTCAACGGACCAGGCGCATGAGAGGTGGCGTCAGATCTTCAGCTCCATGTTCTTTTTCATTATCGGTATTGTGGCGCTTGTTTCGGCCGTGCTGTGCGTTTTCAACCGGACCGCGGCCTTCCTCGTTTTCAGGGATTCGGATCTGGCCGCCTATATACCGGTTTTGGCGGGCCTTCTCGCCTTTCGAGCCCTGTTTCTTTTCTTCCTCTCCACGTTTCGGGCACGCTATCAAATTGGATTGTATTCGGCTGTTCAGGCTTTACAGCTTCTGGGTGAGGCGGTCATTCTCTTTATGATGGTGGTGGTTTTCTCCCGGCCGCTTCTTGAGACATTGCAGGCGGTGCTCTGGTTCAATGCCCTTGCCGGCGTGATCCTGATTTTGGCGGTGCTCAGCCGGACCGGCCTGATGCGGCCCCGTCTCCGTCTTCTGAAGCCGTATGTTCGGTTCGCCCTGCCGCTGGTACCCAATGTGAGTCTGTTCTGGATCATCAACTATTCCGACCGGTATATAATCACCCATCTGATCGATCTGGAACACGCGGGAATCTACGCCGCTTCGTACGCCCTGGGTCAGTTTGTCATCCTGCTTCTGGCCCCCCTGACCTTCGTGCTGTATCCCACCCTGTCACGGCTGTGGGAAGCGGGTGAGAGAGAAAACGCCCTTCTGTGGATGCGCCAGTCGATCAAGGTCTTTCTGTTTCTGGCCGTTCCCGCGGCGGCGGGCCTGCATCGCTTCTCATTCTTTCTCCTGAACCATTTGGCTACGGATGCATTCGAACAGCCCTGGCTCGTTTTGCTGGTTGCCGCGGGCTTCCTTTTTCATGGTGTCTCGCAGATTCTCATCTATGTACTCCACATGGAGGAGAAGTCCTTCCATGTGCTTTATTTGTTCCTGGCTGTGGCGGTCTCCAATATCGCAATGAATCTGATGCTGATACCGAGGCTGGGAATTCAGGGAGCCGGGCTGGCGACACTGTTTTCCTATGTGATTGAATGGATTCTTCTCATCCTGATTGTCCGGCGTTCTTTTCATCCAGTCGTGGACAAGCGGCCCGTTCTGACAGTCTTGGCAGGCACAGGCGTCATGACCGGGGCGCTTTATCTGGTGCCGATTGGAACCCCGCTTCAGGCCGCGGGTTTGATGGCCGGAGGCGCGGTCATCTATCTGGCCTGCACACGGATCATGGGGGGATGGGGTAAAAAAGAGTGGTCCCTGTTCCGGGATGTGATTCGGTATCCTCTGGAGCGGAAAAAGTCCGGTCTTTGAGGTAATCAGGACGAGGAACGGTCTTTCCAGCGCCTGGCGATCTCTCCGCAGCCCGCAATCAGCGCGTGATGCCTCCGCCCTTCATTCAGAATGTGGAGATAGAGATTCTTCCAGCCGGAGAACTTATCCGGAGTGAAATAATGGTTATGCCATAAGACACTGAGGCATCCTTCGAACCGGGCGGTCTCGTCCATCAGTTCCCGTATGAGGTCCCGGCATTCTTCCGGCCGTTTTTTCAGGGATGTGCGCAGGGTGGAATCCATGAGATGAAGGGGGATTTCGAGAACGCGGCGGGCTTTTTGTTCCTGAAAATCGTAGGGGTGAAAGGGAAACGCGTATCCATAGCGAAAACCCGGCTCCCGGGCGAATCCCAGGGTGGCGTCATAATCGAGACCGGCCTCCTCCAGCAGCGGCCAGGTCCGATTCGGGTCGAATCCCAGATAATGAAAGCGCACGCCCCTCACTCCGGGCATTCGGCAGAGGTCCTGCTCGAGCCGCCGGGGGTTCCTGTGAGAGCCCACGCTGCCGTGAAGCGAGATCTCCGATCCGGCGTCGAGAACAGCCGGAAAGATTCCGGCCACGTCTTCCAGCCGGTAATCGGCGTTTCCGGACGGAAAGCCAGGGAAATGCCGGGTAATCATTTTTCTCCACGGAAACCGGGTTTTACGCGGAAGGAAAAAATACGTGGAGTGAACTCTCTGTTCCCGCTCGAGTTTAAGCAGATCGTGAATATTGTTCCAGGAATCGTCCTGCAGAATCCGTTTTTGGGCGAGTCGAAGCGCCCTGCGGGGTTTTCCGTTCTTGATGGAATAGAGACCGTCCTGAAGCCACCCGCTGTGGATTTCATCGATATCGTGTGAGAGGCAGAGGGCCATTTGATGACCGGGGCCCCAGACGGGCCGCGGGGAGAAGCCATAGGCCCGTTGCGCCGCCTCACGAAGAATATCGAAATAGTAATTGACGACCGGTAAGCGGGCGATGCCCAGTTTCCGGTGAAGGCTTTGCGCGTAGGGAAAACGGAACGCGCGGTGACGCTTCATGTACTGACGGCTTTGCCATCCGCCGAGAAAATAAAAGGCGGAGGCCAGGATGTCGGCATGGATGAACCATTGACCGTCCTCATGCTCGATCAGCGGCTTTTCGGGATCCGCGCCGAAAAGGAAGGGGATGGACCGTTTCTTCCAGGTTTTCCAGACCGCCGGCTTTTCGGGAAACAGGCGTTCCCCTTCGAAAAACAGGGTGCCGCTGCATCGGATCTGCACGCGCGCGTCTTCCTGAAATGAGCCGTAACCGAACGCCATTTCACGCGGAAGACCGTAGAGATGCCGAAATTCGCCGAGTATGTATTGATAACGCGGATGCATGGAATATAAAGTCGGAATATTCAAATTATTTTCCAAGCTTTTTTTCAAGGTTTTGATGGATCATTTCATGCGTATCGAGGTAAATGGCCTTTACTTTTTGGGTTGATTTTATTATTTTTCATGTTTGGCGTTGCTGCAGGGTTGGGCGGATGGGAAAAAGCATTTCGAATTGCGGATTGAAAAGACGCCAAGCGCGAAGCGCAGAGCGGAAAAAAAGACAGGTTTGTTTATTTGCGGCCTCAGAAAAATGGTCGTCTCGTGAACGCCCTGTTATTAGACCATAGACAATGGACGGCGGACGATGTTCTGACGATAGACGATAGACCATAGTCGATGGTCTGCGGTCTATTGTCGCGGCCGAAGGCCGCCCATGGTCTGCCGTCTGCGGTCCGTCGTCGCGGCCCGCAGGGCCGCAGAAAATACCGATCATCAAGAGTTCATCGATAAAGAGGAGGCGCGTCCATGGGGAAACGATCGAAAAAAAAGAAGAAAAAGCTTGAACCGTCTCCACAAAAACACTTTGAATTTCTTCCCAATCCGGAAAAGCATGCCCATTGGATCTCACTGATTCTGATCCTGATGCTTCTGGCCGTGTATTTTTATCCGGTGCTGTTCGGCAATCAATCCCTTCTGCCTCCGGACAATCTTGCCTCACGCAGTTTCAGGCCCTATGTCGAGAAAGCGCTGGATGACGGGGAGTATCCCCTGTGGAATCCCTATATATACGGCGGCATGCCCTCGTTTGCCAGCCTGTCAACCGCTCCTTATGTGGATGGAGTGGGACTGGTGCTGAATACAGTCGTTCGAATCGTGACTCTGAACCGAATCGATCCTGTCACGCACTTTGCCCGTTATTATGTCAATATGTTTCTGCTTGGCGCCCTGATGTTCCTTCTGCTGAAGCGGAAAGGGCTGTCGTCAGGAAGCGCTCTGTTCGGTTCTGTGGCGATGGTGTTTCTGCCCCAGGTGATGGCGTACGCGGCCTTCGGACACAGTACCAAACTGCTTACCGTGGCGCTGGTTCCCCTGATTTTTCTGCTTCTGGATTATCTGCTTGAGCGGCGGACTCTTTTCTTATTCTGTCTGACCGCACTGGTCATGGGCCTTCAGCTTCTGCGGGCCCATACCCAGATCTGTTTTTACACTCAGTTCATGGCGGGCCTGTATCTGGTTTACTGGATCGTGACGCGGTGGAAGGACAAGGAGAAGGCAGGTGTGCTCATTCATGGAGCGGTGCTGGTCATGGGCGCGATGATCATGGGCCTTCTGCTTTCATCGGTTTTGAATCTGTCGGTCTGGGAATACGCGGAACATTCGATCCGTGGAGGCGGTGAAACCGGAGGCCTGGCCTTTGATTACGCGACGAACTGGTCCTTCCCTCCGTCGGAGATCGCGACATTTTTCAATCCCTCGTTTATGGGATTCGGCCGGGAGACTTATTGGGGCCCCATGCCGTTCACGGATTTTTCTCTGTATTTCGGGCTGGTGACCTTGATGCTTGCGGGTCTGGCTCTGGCGCTGGAAAGAAACCGGACGACCTGGTTTCTCCTGATATTGGCGGGTGTCGCTCTTTTTATCTCGTTCGGCCGGCATTTTCCGGTTTTGTACGGCCCCATGTTCCGGTTTTTTCCGTTTTTCAATAAATTCAGAGCACCCAAAATGATTCATATTATTTTGGAGTTTGCCATGGTTTTCCTGGCGGCTTACGGAATCGATGCCGTTGTCAGGGCTGCCGGAAACCCCGGCAGGCATCTCAAGACCGTACAGCGTACCTTGCTGGTTTTCGGCGCGATCACCGGATTCCTGTTTTTGGTTCTGCTTCTGGGACGGGGAGCCTATTTGAACTGGGCCCTGGAAAAAGCGGGTCAGTACCGGTTCCAGGCATACGACATGGCGCTTTCCGACGGTTTGAGGAGTCTGTTTCTGGCTGCCGTGACCGGAGGGGCGGTTCTTTTGGCGCTGCGGAAAAAAATACGACCGAATTGGCTTCCGATGATTTTGCTTGTTTTTATGCTGGTCGATGTCTGGCCGGTGAGCCGGCGCTTCATGGATTTCAGCCCTGAAACGAAGGTTGACGATTTCTTTCGGGAAACACCGGAAGTGACTTTTCTCAAGGAACAGGACGGCCCGTTTCGAATCATGCAGGCGGCCGATCCACGGCCGGCCAACTGGTATATGTACCATGGAATACAAAACGTGTGGGGATATCAGGGCGCCAAGGTCCGGATCTATCAGGAACTGGCCGATGCCTTTGGCATTCCCGATCAATTTTTTCAGGATTACCTGACCGTGGAGGACGGCCGCCTCCGGTTCAGACGACCGGACGAAATCGATCCGGCACGTATGGCGGTTCATGAGGTGTTTTTCAAGATGATGAATGTCCGGTATGTGGTTTCGCCCTATCCGATTCCTCATCCCGAATTGGAGATGATTCATATGCCCGGACGGCAGGGAGAAAACGGATTGCTTCAGTACCGGGGGGGCCTTGACAGGGTTTTCTTTCCGCGGCAGGTCGTGCCGGGCAGAGGCGGTACGGGGATTCTACGTTACATGACGAGCGGAATGTTCGATCCCGAAGAAACCGCCGTGGTGGAAGGGGAAATCCCTTTCGAAATCGGAGATCCTTCCAATAACCGGGCGGATATTCTCGAATACGGTTTGCATCAAATACGGATCCGGGCGGAGATCAGCGAACCTTCGCTGATGGTTCTGAGTGAAATCTACTATCCGGCCGGATGGAAAATGCGGGTAAACGGCAGGGCAGAACCGATTGTCAAGGCGGATTACGTGCTTCGATCGGTATTTCTGCAGCCCGGAACCCATGAGGTGGAATTCGTTTTTGAGCCGCCTGCTTTCAGGTACGGCCTGATCGTCACTCTGGCGACCCTGGCCCTGCTTTTAGCCGGGATCATTGCCGGCGGATTGCGTGAACGAAAAAAACAATCAGAACAATCATGAAACGGTTTTTACAGCGTTTTTTCGGCGGGTTCAAGGGCATTCTTTTCGTGGCCGCTTTTGTCGTGGCGGTTATGCTGCATCTCTATTCCCAGCGTATCATCGAGGAACTGAGAACCGAAGCCAGGGTGCTGGTTCAGTTTTACGCGCAAATGGTGGCCAAGGTGGCGGATACGGACGCGCCCGATGATATTGATTTCATTTTCAATGAAATCATACTGAGAACCAAATTTCCGCTGATCTACACGGACGCAAACCGCCGTCCTGCCGAGTGGAAAGGACTTTCCGTGGCTCCCTCAGACCGTTCGCCCGAGGCTCTGGAACGTGTGGGGGACATTGTGAAAAGACTGGACCGGGAAATCGAACCCGTTGAAGTCCGGTATCATGATACTCTGCTCGGGTACCTGTATTACGGGGACTCGAATCTCATCAATCAGCTCCAATGGCTGCCGTATCTGCAGGTGGGATTCATCGGTCTTTTCATTCTGGTGGGATTCATCGGCTATGCCAATATCATGCGCAGCGAGCAGCGTTATATCTGGGTAGGCATGGCCAAGGAGACGGCTCATCAGCTGGGAACCCCGCTCTCTTCCCTGCTGGGCTGGCTGGAGGTGCTGCGCACGGGCAAGCGGCGCCCCGTGGAACCCATTCTGGATGATATGGAGCGTGATCTCGACCGTCTGGAGATGGTCAGCCGGCGGTTCTCGCAAATCGGATCGCGGCCGAATCTCAAAGAGACCGATATCTCGGAAGTGCTGAAACACGTGGCCGGGTATATACGCCGCAGAACGCCTCAGACCGACAGGCGGGTCGAGATTCGGGAGTTCTATGAACCGGTGCCCAGGGTGGCTCTGAATCCGGATATTTTTCAGTGGGCGGTTGAAAATTTGCTGAAAAACAGCCTCGATGCCATGGATAAAAAGCACGGTCTCATTGAAGTCCGGCTGGGTACCGAGGCCGAGGGTCGCCGCCTGTTTGTGGAGATACGAGACAATGGACGGGGCATGGACAAGCGGCAGAAACGCCGGGTCTTTCATCCGGGATATTCCACGAAAAAACGGGGATGGGGTCTGGGGCTGAGCCTGTCGAAGCGTATCGTGGAAGATTATCATGGCGGGCTGTTGTATGTCAGGGAGAGCCATCCCGGAGAGGGGACGGTCATGCGTCTCGAATTCAAAGTACCGGCCGGGGAGAAACAGAAACCTGAATGCAGTCAATTGCCGTGAGGGATCCATGATGGAATATATGATTGAGGAGTGAGTCAAAGCCGTGATGCCTGACGATCAGGAATTGATGAAACGGTTGAAAAAGGGGGACGAGGAAGCCCTCAGGCTCCTGGTAAACCGGCATCGTCAATCCATATTGAATCTAGCTTACCGCTATGTGGGCAATCAGGACGACGCCGAAGAGGTCGCCCAGGATGTATTCGTCAATTTGTACCGTTCCGCGTCCAGGTACACACCGCAGGGCAAATTGACGACCTATATGTATCGAATCGCCGTGAATCTTTCCCTGAACAAGATCAGAGACCGCAAGGTCGGGCGGTATCTTTCACTTCACGGTCTTTCGGAAAGAAACACAGCCGGTAATCCGGCCGATGAAACGCAGAGACCCGACACGATCCTGGAAAACAAGGAACTGGAAGCCGTGGTCCGGGCGGCCCTGGACACCTTGCCCGCCGGACAGAGGACGGCGGTCATACTCAAGCGGTTTAACGGGCTCAGCTATGAAGAGATCGCGGAAGTGATGGAGTGTTCCGTTTCAGCCGTGGAGTCCAGGCTGCACAGGGCCAAGCTGGCTTTGCAGAAAAAATTAAAGGCCTACGCGAAAAATGAATAATCAGGGAAAGTTTTTCAGTCAGAGTCGTGTTCCATCCATAGAGGAAAAACCATGAAATGTCCGATAAAGAAATTATCCGCGTATATGGACGGCGAGCTCAGCGGTGAAACACGGCGGGCCGTGGATTTTCATGTATCCCGGTGTGCGGATTGCCGAATGCGCCTGAAACGAATGAGATTGTCCTGGAATATACTGGACGCTCTCGGCGAGGCTCAGGATAATCCCTACCTGTATACACGGGTGCGCAGCGCCTTGATGACACGAAGAGAACAGCCGCGGTGGAGAGAGCGCGTTCTGCTGCCTGTTACGGCGTTGATCGCTCTTGCGCTGGGTTTGTTTCTGGGGAGTCTCATGACCCGGCATTCGGTTCCGGTCTCCACGCTGGCTGAAAACGATTCCTACACTCGTGAGCTGGAAACAGCGGCTGGATCCATGCTGGGCGATCTCTACATGGAACTGGCCTCACAGCAGCTGGTCTCAAGAGGAAATGGAAAATGAAAAAACGGCACATGACATGGATCTGCATTGTCTCCCTGGTTTTTAATGCGGCTTTTATCACTGCCATCGGGTTTCAGGTTTTTCAACGCAGGTATCGAACCGAAAAACCGGATGTCAAGAAGCAGCCTGTCGTGTCCATGGACATACCGCCGGAAAAGAGGGAGAAACTGTCCGAGTTGCGCCAGGCTTTTTTCAAAGAAATCGATCCGTCGGTACGCAGGATTCGTGAAGAAAAAAAACAGCTGCTTGAAATGTTCATGAATGAAAGTGTCGATTCATTGAGGGTCCATCAGAAAATAGAGACGGTTGCCGAACTGCAGCGCGTCATCGACAAGAAGGTCGCCAATCAGCTGATGAAAGAAAAGAGAATTTTGCCTTCGGATCAGCAGGACCGGTTCTACCGATTCCTGCTCAGCCGTATGGGCGGAGAATCCCGGCATTCCCGCCGGGAACCTTCCAAAGACAAGAAACCCGAAAACAGGGAGCCGAGATATCCGTTCCCCTGACACGACGACACATACGCGAATGGAATGACACATCCTCCTGCTCTGACGATTGCACCAACAGTTCAGTAACGGATATCCATTGACCTGTCGGGTTCATAGAAAACAGGGGCCGTTGGGGAGAAATCCCGGAATGGTCCCTGTTTTTGTTTGTTCTTTCTCCCCGATCTCGAAACCGATTCGAAAAAAACACTTGATTTATACCTTTTGTATACCTATATTGTTTTCATGAACCTGACCGAAAAACAGCAGGCGGTCTATCAATATCTGCGGGCCTATATCCGCGAGCGAGGCATATCCCCCACGTACGACGAGATCCGGCGCCATTTCGGGCTCCGCTCCCTGCAGTCGGTGCAGAAATATCTGGCCCAGCTGGAACGCAAGGGATACATTCGCATTCCGGAGCGCTGCCGTTCCCGCATGATCACTCTGGTGGAGCACGGAGGCAGCACGGTGACACTGCCCATGGCCGGACTGGTGGCCGCGGGCAGTCCCATCGAAGCCATCGAGCAGCAAGAGTTCATCGACGTGCCGGAAGAGATGCTGGGGTCCGGAGAGTACTTCGCCCTGAAGGTGCGGGGAGACTCCATGGTGGATGAGGGCATTCTCGGGGGAGACACCATTGTGGTGAAAAAACAGGCCACGGCGCAGAACGGACAGACCGTGGTGGCATTGGTCGAGGGCGAGGCCACGGTAAAGAAATATTACCGAAAAGGGGATGAGGTGGAACTGCGGCCGGCCAATGCCGCCATGGCGTCCATTTTCGTGCGCCGGGGTGAATTCAGTATCCAGGGAGTGGTGGTGGGACTGCTGCGCCGTTACGAACGCCGCTGACCGCCTGGACCGTATTTTGCATGCATCGCAATCCCACGGGTTCGAACCGTGAAAAGAAATATTCTGCATCTTCGCATCGACGGGTTTCCCGTGGCGGTCGAGCGGCTGCGGGACGCGTCGCTCGCAGGCAGACCGGTGGCGGTGTGTCCCAGGCACTCTCCCCGGTCGCTGATTTTTTCGGCTTCGCCCGAGGCCCGGCAGGAGGGGGTATTCGAGGGCATGCCCCTGACCCGGGCATTGAAGCGATGCCGCCGCCTGGTAATTCTGCCCCCGGATGAGGGACGGTATCGAAAAGCCGGAGAAGCGGTGACCCGGGTGCTTCAGGATTTCTCTCCGCTTGTGGAACCCGGCCGCTGGGGACGTTTCTTTGTGGACATGACGGGCACCCGGCGCCTTTTCGGTCCTGTACAGGACACGGCATTTCGCATGCGCCGCGAGGTGGCGGTACGGCTTTGCCTGGCCGGTACGCTGGGTATCGGATCGAACAAACTGGTTTCCGGAGTGGCGGCCCGGGTGATCGAGACCCACGGCGATCTGGTAACCGTGCCGCCGGGCAGTGAAGCCGCGTTTCTGGCTCCTCTGAATGTCCGGATGCTGCCGGCTTTGCGGAATCGCGCCGAGCGGGAGAAGCTGACGGAGCTCAACATACGGCGCGTTCATCAGCTGGCGGTTCTGACACCGGGTCAGCTGGCCGCTGTTTTCGGCCGGCGGGCCGCGCTTCTGCGCCGTCAGGCGCTGGGCATGGATGATCAGCCGGTACGGATTCCGGCGGCCAGGCCCTTTATTCTGGAGGAGGCCGGCATGGATACCAATGACGACGAACGACTCCTGGGAACGCTTTTCCTGCTCATGGAACGAGCCTGCCGCCGCCTGCGGGTTCAGGGTGTTGTTTCCCGGACCGTCTGGCTCCATATCCGGTACGCGGACGGGTTGGATATGATCCGGAAGGAGCGGCTTCCCGCGGCCGGTCTGCCGGAGCGTGTTCTCTTTCCCATACTTGAGTCTCTCTTTCTCAAGGTTTCCGGCCGCCGACAGCGTCTCAGGCACATGAGCCTGACCTTTACGGATCTGTCCGCGCTCCCGGCCCAGACGGCTCTTTTCGATTTTTCCCCGCATTCCCGGGAGGAGGCCCTGATCCGGGCCCTGGATGATTTGCGCGGCCGTTTCGGTGAGGGCGCCCTGCAATGGGGGCGGGAACGGGCCGGGGGGCTGCCGTACCTTCCGGTTTTCCCCCCTGCGGCGGGGTGAGTCATGTCTTTCGTGCATCTTCATGTGCATTCCCATTATTCTTTTATGCGGGGGATTCCGGATCCCGAGACGCTTTGCCGCGCCGCACGGCGGGCCGGTATGAAGCAGGTGGCTCTGACGGATCGTAACGGCCTGTACGGCCTCATCTTCTTCCTGCAGGCCGCCCGGGAGACGGGCATCCGCCCCATTCTGGGGGCGGAGGTGGAAACCGCCTCGGAGCGGGCCGTGTGTCTGGCAAAAACCGCCGACGGATATGCCAATCTGTGCCGGATTTTGACGGAAAGACATCTGAACCGGGATTTCTCGCTTTTTCAGGCTTTGAGGCAATTCGGCGGCGGTCTGGCCGTTCTCACCGATTCCATCAGGATGCTGCAGGGTCTGGGGAGAAGCGTGGACGGATACGCCGAGCTGAGGGCCGGATATCCTTTCCGGTCGGTTCTCGAGGCGGCCCGTTCGGCTGACATTCCCGCCGCGGCGACCACAGGCGCCAGTTTTCTCCTTCCCGGAGATTATGATTTTCACCGGCTGATGAGAGCCGTGGATCTCAACACCAAACTGTCCCGGCTGCCGCCGTCGGCCTGTGAATCTCCTTCCGCCTGGCTGATGCCGCCGGACCGGATACGCTCTCATTTCCCCCATATTCCCGAAGCCGTGGAGAACACCGCTCGAATCGCCGGGTCCTGCGACTTCTCCGGCGGGTTTGGTTCGGTGATTTCACCCGGCTTTGAAGATCTGGATAACGGGGGACTCATGGACCGCCTGAGAGAACGGGTCCGGGAGGGAGCTATCAGGCGGTATGGGAGCCTGACGCTTCCGGTGCGCCGCCGCATTGAGTATGAACTGGAGATCATCGGGGAAAAGGGTTTCGGGGCTGTTTTTCTCGTGATGGAGGATATTGTGAACCAGGCGCCCCGCACGTGCGGCCGCGGTTCCGCGGCCGCCAGTCTGGTCTCCTACTGTCTTGGCATCACCCATGTGGACCCCCTGAAGTATAATCTGTATTTTGAACGTTTTCTCAATCCGGGGAGAAAGGATCCTCCGGATATCGATGTGGACTTTCCCTGGGATGAGCGTGACGAGATACTGGATTATGTGTTTAAAAAATACGGGGAGGAACGAACGGCCATGGTATCCAATCATGTGGGATTCCGGCCCAGGGCTGCGGTGCGTGAAGTGGCCAGGGTCTACGGGCTCCCCGAGGCGGAGATTAAAGCCGTTACGGACCGGCTGGCCCGGCTCTGGTACTGGACCGGTGAGGATGTGGAGACCATGATGAAAACGCATCCGGTATTCCGCGGGATGAAACTGGGGGATCCCTGGCCCGAGATTCTGGCGCTCTCTTCCCGGCTGCGGAATCAGTTCCGGCACCTGTCCGTCCACTGCGGCGGTGTGGTCATCACACCCCGCGTCCTGTCGAACCATGTGCCCGTTGAAAAGGCGCCCAAGGGAGTGCGCATTATTCAGTGGGAGAAAGACCAGACCGAAGATTCGGGACTCGTCAAGATCGATCTTCTGGGAAACCGGTCTCTGGCCGTTATTCGCGACGCCCTGGCCGCGATTCGCCGGCATACGGGGCGAATCATCGATTACGCAGATTTCAATCCCCTGGATGACGAAGACACAAAGGATCTCATCGCCCGGGGTGACACGCTGGGCGTTTTCTACATCGAATCACCGGCCATGCGGCAGCTCCAGAAAAAAACGGGAAGGGGCGATTTCGAACATCTGGTGATTCACAGCTCCATCATCCGTCCGGCGGCCAACACCTATATCAACGAATATGTCCGGAGGCTGAAGGGCGAGCCCTACGAACCCATTCACCCCATCCTGCAGCGCGTTCTCGGCGAGACGTACGGAATCATGGTCTATCAGGAAGATGTGACCAAGATCGCCGTGGAGATGGCGGGCTTTACACCCGGGGAGGGGGACGGGTTGCGCAAAACTCTTTCCAAAAAACGGAACCACCGGCGTCTTACGGAGTACTCCCGGCGATTCCGGGCCGGAGCCCGCGCCCGGGGAATCGGTTCCCGGGTCATCGATCAGGTCTGGGAGATGATTCTTTCCTTCGGCGGATACAGTTTCTGCAAACCTCACAGTGCGTCCTATGCCATGGTTTCGTTTAAATCGGCCTATTTGCGGGCCCATTATCCGGCGGAGTTCATGGCCGCCGTGATCAGCAATCAGGGCGGATACTACACGACTTTCGCCTATCTCTCGGAAGCCCGGCGGATGGGGTTGAAGGTGCTTCCCCCTGATATCAACGCCTCGGATCGCCATTATCGGGGCAGGAGCGGCGAACTGCGGGTGGGACTCATGCAGCTGAAGGGTCTCCGCGGGGAGGCTCTGGATGTCATTCTTTCGAAGAGGGAGCAGGGGGGACCCTATGATTCTTTCGAGTCTTTTATCCGGCGAACGGGACTGGAGCCCGCCGATCTTCGGATACTCATCAAGGCGGGATGTTTCGATTCCGTGGCTCAGGAGCGGACGCGGCCCCAGCTTTTGTGGGAGACGGAGGCGGTCCGGAGAAACCGTCCCCGGCCCCAGACCACCCTGGATCTTTTCAGCCAGGAAACCCTTCGGATCCCCGACCTGGGATCGTATGATTTTCACGCGATGCTGCGTTTCGAGGTGGAGGTGCTGGGATTCCCCTTGTGCGCACATCCTCTGGATCTCTATGAGGAAACTCTCCGCCGGGTTCCCCGTATTCATGCGGCGGACATGCACCGGCATGTGGGCAAGCGGGTGACTCTCGTGGGGTGGTGGGTGACCAACAAGATGGTGTATACTCGGCAGGAGGAGCCCATGGCTTTCATCAGTTTCGAAGATCGCACCGCCCTTTTCGAGACCATCTTTTTTCCCCCGGCCTTTCGCCGGTATGCTTCCCGTTTCAGCCCTGTCCGTCCGGTGATTCTTCGGGGTAAAGTGGAGAACGATCTGGGCGCCGTGAGTCTGCACGTGGAGAGCATGCAGGCGGTGGTGAAGGCCGGGCAATCGTCCTGAGCCGGGGATACCGGTCGATGAGGCTTTGAGGCGCCTGAATGTCCGTTTCTCCCAGGGCCTCCATCAGCTGCAGGGAGTTGGCCACGGCCTGGCCCCAGGGATGGTTGTTCTGAATGACGAAAGTCTGTTTGGCTCCCTGGTGTATGAAGCGGATTTTATCCGCCCATTCGCGTATCTCCGTGTCCGAGTAGAGATAATCGTAACGGGACATCTTGGAGGGTTTTTCTGTTTTTTTATTGGACGGGAACCAGGCCTTGTAGTTTCTTCCGTGAAGCCGCACATATCCGATGGATCCCACACGAACGGCTTTGGGTTCGATGGAACGGCCGATGACGGGCTGATCGATGGAAGCCAGACTGACTCCTTTCTGCTCCAGAAAATCGTGTATCGAGTCCGAATCCCATGAACTGTGACGAAACTCCATGACCAGAGGATATTCACGAAACGCGTCGATCAGTCCGGCCAGCCAGCCCCGGCTGTTCTCGTCGTTTTTATAGCTCCAGGGGAATTGACAGAGCACCGCGCCCAGTCGGTTCGATTGCGCCAGGGGGTCGATTCCTTCGCGGACCGCCCTTATCTCATCGCTTCCGAAGGGTCTTCGGTCGTGGGTAAAACGCTGCCAGAGTTTGGCGGTAAACAGGAATCGGGGATTGTGTGAGACCTTGCGCACCCAGGCCCGGCTCATAAAGGGATTCGCGGGATGGTAGAAGGTGGAGTTGATTTCCACGGTGTCGAACATTTCGGCGATGAACTCGAGGGGTTTAAAAGCCGGATCCGGATTTTTCGGGTAGACGATACCCTGCCAATCCTTGTAGCTCCAGCCGGCCGGGCCGACATAGAGATCGCGTTCTGACGGCATGTGTGTCACCATGTTTATCGGACAGCGTCGATTCCGGCCTTGAAAAGGTGAAGGCCGTCTTCGGAGCGAAACCAGGGGTAAAGAGCCCGTTCGGGGTGGGGCATGAGTCCCAGAATACGCCCGGACGGGTCGCAGATGCCTGCCCGGTTTTCAGGAGATCCGTTGGGATTGCAGGGATAAGGGACGTCCCGCCCAGGTCCCACGTACCGAAACACGGTCTGATCCTCGCTGAAATCATCCGGAAGGCGGAGTCTGCCTTCTCCGTGGGCCACCGGCACATGAAAAATGTCATTCACCAGATTTTCCGTCCATACGCATCGGGATTTTTCAGCCCTCATGCGTATCCACCGGCTTTCAAAAACTGCGGAACGGTTCCGGTCCAGAAGAGCGTTGGGCTCTCCCACTTCGGACGTGCCCGGAAGAAGGCCCGTGTTGACCAGGACCTGAAATCCGTTGCAGATTCCCAAAACCAGAATCCCTTTTTCACGAACGGCCTGAAGCTGATCGCAAAGCCGGGCAATGAGATCGATGGCTGCAATACGGCCTGCCGCGATGTGATCGCCGAACGCGAATCCTCCGGGGATGGCCAGAATATCACAGTCGGTCAGATGCAAGCGTCCCTGCAAAAGGTCGCCGGTCAGATGGCACAGCCGGGGACGGCCTCCGGCCAGCTCAAAAGCGGCCATGGTCTCCTGATGGCAATTGATACCCGGCGCGTAAAGAACGAAAACTTTGGGATGGGTCATCGTGCGATCTCCTGAAAAGGTTTTTCCCAGGCCTGAATCAGCGTGTCCATTTTTAAAGACGCGAGCCCACCGGGAATCCGCAGCTCGATATCGGGAGAGTTGGTGATGCGGCCCGCCGTGCAGCCCCCCAGAGACTGCTGCACCTCTTCCGCAGATTCCGGATCCGTCTCGAGGAGCACGCAGCCGATCATCTCTGCAAAAAGACCGGACTGGACCGAATCGGCCTCGAGGTGATCGTTCAGGAACTCCAGATCCACGCGGCAGCCCAGGCCGCTGCCCAGGGCCATTTCGAACAGACGCCGAAACAGGCCCCCCTGGGCCAGGGCGGAAGCAGACCGGATTCGGCCTTTTGCCGCCAGATGCGAGTATTTTTTCCAAAAATCATTCAGCAGGCCGGCATCCGCCGGCGGAAGACGATCTCCACGCTGGCCCAGAGTGTCCAGGTAGATGGAACCGTCCAGACCGCTCCACACGGGGCCGGCGAGTATCAGTACATTATCCGCCTGCTGCCAGGGTTTGGGAATCCGTTTTCGTACGTTACGGATTCGTCCCAGAGAAAGAACCGCCAGGGTTGGGGGAATGTCGATTCTCCTGCCGTTTTCGCCGATAAAAGTACCGCTTGAACTGTCTTTGCCCGAGATAAAGGGCGTGCCCAGGGCCCGGGACAACTCACAGCATGAAAGAACCATGTGTTTCAGGATCCAGGCGATCTTCGAATTCACCCGGGGCGTATAGAAATTATCACACAATACAATTTCCTTCGGATCCACGCCCGCCGCGACGCATTTGGTGATGGATTCGACCATCATCAGCGAAGCCATGGCAACGGGATCGGTTTCTGCATAAATCGGATTGAAGGCCAAAGCCGAAACCGCTCCGTAGGGTTTGCCGTGAATCGGAGTGCTGATCCAGACGTCTTCCGGCATGCGTCCGTCCACGCCTCCATAGGGTCCGGTCACGGTACACCCCTGGACCGTACTGTCGAACTGCATGCCGGCCCGCGACTGGTCGCAGACATTCAGGTGTGCAATCACTTCGAGCGCCGCTTGTTCCCATTCCGCCGGCGTGTTCAAATCGGGTATTTGCATTTTCTTTTTTTGTGGCTGAGGCGCTTTCGGTTCCAGGGAGGGCAGAGGGCAGCCGCGCCTCAGTTCTTCAAAAGGAAGATCCACTACGTGTTCGTCGTCGTATACAACCTGACATCGGTTTGTGCCGGTAAACCGGCCGATGAGTGAGGCAGTGACTTCGAAGCGTTCCAGAATACGGCTTGCTTCATCCCATTTTTCACGTGGAACGCACAGGAGCATTCTTTCCTGGCTTTCGGAGATCCAGATTTCCCAGCTTCTGAGACCTTCTGTTTTCAGGGGCACGCGGGCCAGGTCGATCCATACACCGGTTTCGGCTCCCATTTCACCCGCTGCGGATGAGAGGCCGCCCGCTCCCAGGTCTGTAACCGCCCGAAGACAGTCGGCGTCACGCAGCACGGGTATGGCTTCCATGAATTTTCGTTCTTCGATCGGATGTCCGATCTGCACATGCGCCGCGTCGACCACCGCGGTTTCACTGGTCATGGAGCTGGAACTGACCGTAGCGCCGTGCAGGCCGTCCCGGCCGGTCAGCCCGCCGATCAGCACAACCAGATCACCGGACCGGGGCCGGCCCTTTTGGGCCCGGTCCCGGGGAATCAGACCGATGGAATGGCCCAGGGCGAAACATTTGCCGGTGTAACCGGAATGGAATTGATAGACAGGAAACATCATGGGAATGCCCATGGGATTGGTATAATCGGCGGTTCCCCGTATGGCGTCCATCAGTATGGTTCGGGGGTGCAGCGCGCCGCGCGGGACTTCCTCCCACGGCATAAAGGGATCTCCAAGGCCCATGACCGTACTGCCGCCGATGGGTTTGGCACCCTGCCCGCAGCCCAGCGTATCACGAATCACACCGCCGTGCTTGGTCATGATGCCTCCATAGGGGCTTACGGCTGTCGGGGAGTTGTGTGTTTCCCCCTTGACTGTCAAGGCCCAGCCGTCATAAAAGTCGACCGCGCCGGCGTTGTCTTCAAAGACCGAAAGCACCATGGGATGGTCAATGGCATGGGTGGCTTCCCACAAGGCCTGAAGAAGCCCCAGGCTCTTCCATGTGGTGTGAAAACAGTGGTCGGACCAGGTCTGTGCGAACATCTCCAGTTCAGCGTCGGTAAAGGGCCGGCCGATTCTTCCTTCAAGATTCTGCAGGGCGGTCATTTGCTCCCGGTCGAGGAAGAGCCGCCGCTCTTCACTCAACTTCAAAAGGGACTCGGGCGAACGGTTCAGCAGGGAGATGTGTTCCAGCGGAGCGGAAGAGCCCCGGGGTTTCAGGGTGTCCCATGTTTCGCCGGGCTCGATGAGCACCTGAACCTGCGGATTGTACAGATGACGGGAAACCATCTCGACAGCCTGTTCTCTCGAAGCCCCGATGAACTGATAGCGGTTGCAGAGACGCACCCAGGACAGGGTTTTTACACCGAGGGCCTGCGAGGCCCGCAGTATGGACGGCAGTTCCGGGTCGGTGACGGCCCGTTGATATCCCACTTCCAGAATCGGTCCGCGTGATGCATTCAGCGTGGATTCCGAGGTCATGATTTCCGCAAAGGGATGACAAAACAGGGATCTGAGTCTGTCGGCTTGTTTGGAATCGATGCCCTCAAGGCGCACGGCTTTCTCGATCAGCAGGTCTTGCAGTTCGAAGAAACCCTCTTTCCGGAGTCTTTCCAGCAGCGTCGATGCGTGGGGATCGTCATCCTGACGACGAATATATCGGGTGGTAATCAACGAGGTCTCCTTTTTAACAAGATGTGTTCCATTCTAACAGAATCATCGGTAAATGTCAAGTGAAAAGTACGGCTTCCGCCAACGGATGACAGGAGTGGATATGGCATGATTGTTGTATAATTCAAGATGCCGGAATTCATTCCCGTATTAGGGGAAGAGACCGTTTCTTTTTGAAAACATGCTGATCAAAATGAAGGCTTCAGCTGTTCAAATATTCACATGGCCTGTTTTTTTTCAGCGTTACAGAGAAGGGACAAAGGTTATGGCTGCAAAGAATATGAAAATAAACGCTCTGATACAGAATATTATTCTGGGCACCATCACCGGCCTGATTGTGGGGTATAACCTTAGGCTCTATTTCTCGCGGGTGGGAGGTGCCGAACGGGCATGGCTCGCATTTATCCTGATCGGTCCCCTATTTGGTTTTTTAAGCGGGATCGAACGGAGCCGTTACGAAAAACTGCGCCGGGAAAAAAGGGATCTGGAAACCGATATGGAAAAGATCCAGAATCGGCTGAAGAAGGTTGCCGGACGGTACCGGCTGCTCATCGAGAACGCTACGGACGCCATTTTTCTCACCACAGTGGACGGGCGATTCATTCTCTTCAATGAAGCCACATGTCTTCTCAGCGGTTATAAGGCCGCGGAACTGAAAAAAATGAAAATCAGCGATCTCACCATGAATTTTGAGTCCGGTGGAGGACAGCAACAGGCCTATCTGGATAACAGTATCTACCGGTATGAAGAGAAGTGGAAAAGCCGGAGCGGGAAAATTCTTTTCATGGATGTCAACACAAAATGGATTCTGCTGGGTGATACCCGTTTTATCCTTCATATCGCCCGGGATGTGGCACATTCGCGTGAAGCAGACCGGGAAGAAAAAAGCCGGCAGCTTCAGGTTTTTCATGAATCCAAGACGCTGGAGGTCGCTGCCGCACAGATTGCGGTCTTGAAATGGATGCTGCATTCCGCGCGGCGTCTTGAAGCTGTGGCCAACGCGCTGCCCGAAGGAGCGGAGGGACTGGATGAAGCGACGGACGCATGGAAACAGGCGAAGGGGCTGCTTCAGCTGATGATTCAGAAATTCCAGCGCGATATGGATTCCAATCTCAAGCAATACAATATCAATGACATCATCACCCAGGAACTTCATTATCTGGATATGATCAAGGATACACAGGGCCTGATCAAGCATATGTCATTGGCTCCGGATTTGCCCAATATCTCTGTTCCGGGACGCGATATATCCATCGTCGTCTCACTTCTCTTCAAAGCCTTTTTGGAATCCGTAGCCGGGCTTCGAAAGAAGGAGCTCTATGTGAACACGAAATATATGGATAAAGAGATTGTCGTTGAGATGATGGCGCCGCAAGGCAGAGCCTTTAGGGACTCGCTCTGCAGCGTGATGGATCCCGGTTATCTGCCGGGCGACGGTGAGGACCATGACCGAATGAATCAGACTCTGGCGGTTTTCCACCTGATCGTTCAGGCCTTTCGCGGCAAGATCGATCTGGGACAGAATGAAAAGGACGGTGTCCTGATACGAATGAAAGTGCCTGCTTCAGCAGGGCAGCCGGTTCGGAACGAGGGGAAGGAGACACCATCCGTCCTGCTTTAGCGGGGCACTCCTTGCACATCTTGCCAATCATCCTTCTCAGACCGGGCAGTCTGAACCGGGAACAGGCCGGAGCGTGTCTCCGGTTTTTTTTATCAGATGAGCCTGCGGACTGGATGATTTCATGTTGACTTTTTTAAAATTTTTCATTATACTGATAATCTTATACTTATCTATCTGTGCCAGCGGGAGGAATTCAGGCGTGAGCCATAAACGGGACCTGTTTATCGGTACCATGATCGTTTTTGTATTGTTTTGTCTGATACTGATCATGATGATGATCTCGGGAAACCGCGCTTATGATGGTCCTTCCCTGAAATCACGGGGCGATAAGGTGGCTGTTGTGGAATTGCTCGGTCCAATATACGGTTCACGCAGAGTCATTCATGAACTCAAGGAGTTCAGCCGGCACGAATCGGTTAAAGCCCTGGTGTTTCGCATAGACAGCCCGGGGGGAGGGGTTGCGGCTTCTCAGGAGATCTATGAGAGCGTGCGAAGAGTTCGGGAAAAGGGAATTCCGGTTGTCGCATCCATGGGAACCGTGGCCGCTTCGGGCGGGTATTATGTGGCCTGCGCGGCGGACACCATTATGGCCAATCCGGGCACGACAACGGGCAGTATCGGTGTGATTCTCGAGACCATTCATATTTCCGAACTGCTGGAAAAGATCGGCGTGCGCTATGAGGTCGTCAAGAGCGGCCGATACAAGGACATCGGATCGCCGCACCGTCCGATGACCTTTGAGGACCGGCGTCAGCTTCAATCCTATATAGATGACGCCTACGAACAGTTCTTCGACGTGGTTTTGAAAAAACGGGCCATGGAGAAAAGAGCTCTGCAGAATCTGGCCGACGGCCGGGTGTTCACCGGCCGGCAGGCCCAGGAGCTTGGACTCGTAGATCTGCTGGGAGACTATCAGGACGCAATCGATCTGGCGGCTCAAATGGGCGGCATTGACGGAGAACCGGTCGTGGTCCGCATGAAGAAGCGTGAGCTGACTCTGCTCGATTTTCTGTTTCAGGAAGTAAAGGGTATTTTCCTGTTTAAAGGGATGTCGCTCAAATATGCGTTGCTGTAATCATGAACGGCCGGATCAAGGGGGATGCGATGACCAAAGCCGATATCGTTGATCTGATCGCCGAGCGGACGGGATTGACCAAGGTCGAAACAGCGGCCGTGGTCGATGGTTTTATGGCCACGGTCCAATGGGCTATGGAGCGTGGGGAGCGGGTGGAACTGAGAGGGTTCGGTACGTTTTGCCTTCGGGAGAGGCGGGAAAAACATGTTCCAAATCCCAAAACCGGAACAATGATGAACATCCCACATCGTATCGTGCCCGATTTTAAACCTTCTCCGCAGATGAAGAAGGCCGTGGCCGATACCATGAAAGAAACGGGAAAATTCATTCCCGAAAAAGATGCACCGCAAACGGAATTGTTCAGAGATTGGACGGATATCAATGGTTTTTTCAATGAATCCAATGAATCCCATGAAAGGAGGGATTGAATTTGCCTTGTGGAAAAAAGAAGAAACGTCACAAGATTGCGACACACAAGAGAAAAAAAAGACTTCGCAAGAATCGTCATAAGAAAAAGGGCAAATGAACACTTTTACCTGGATGGATGAGGAAGAGGAGCCCTCTTCTTCCGGGAAGAGGGTTTATTCCATATCCGAACTGACACGTGAAATAAAAATGACCCTTGAAGGCTTTCCTCCGATATGGGCAGAGGGGGAGATTTCCAATTTTACACGCCATTCTTCGGGTCATCTTTATTTTTCGATGAAAGACAGCGGGGCGCAGATTGCCTGTGTGGTCTGGCGGGGAAGGGCGGGTTCGTTTCGGTTTGTTCCGGAAGACGGCATGAAAGTCATCGTCATGGGCCGTCTTTCGGTTTATGAACGGCAGGGACGGTATCAGCTGATCATTGAGCGTATTCAGCCGGCCGGACAGGGCGATCTCCAGCGGGCATTCGAGGCTCTGAAACGCAAACTGGCCGCAGAAGGCCTTTTCGACGCATCCCGTAAAAAACCGATTCCCAGGTTCCCCGATACGGTGGGCGTTGTAACGTCTCCCACGGGAGCGGCGGTTCGGGATATCGTCAGCGTCATTCGTCGCCGTTTCCCTTCTGTGCATATGATACTTCGGCCGGTTGCCGTGCAGGGTGAAAATGCCGCCCTGGACATAGCGCGGGCCATCGATGAGATGAACGCGTTCGGTAAAGTGGATGTGATGATCGTCGGGCGCGGCGGAGGCTCGCTGGAGGATCTCTGGGCGTTTAACGAAGAGCCGGTCGCCCGGGCGATCCATCGTTCGGTCATACCCGTTATTTCCGCGGTCGGACATGAGATCGATTTCTCAATCAGTGATTTTACCGCCGACCTCAGGGCGCCCACACCCTCGGCAGCCGCAGAATTGGCCGTTCGCGACCGGTCCGAATGTCTGGATATGGTGAACGAACGGACCGGCAGGCTGCTCCGCAATCATGGTCAGCGGCTTCGAAGACACAGGGAAAAGTTCGAATCCGTTGTCAAACGGTATGGAATGCGCCGGCCCAGGGCTCTGATTCAGGAGTATTGTCTGAAGCTTGATGATGTCTGGCAGTCGCTTCGGCAGGCTGCTCTGCAACGGTATTCAGTTGAGCAGAAAGCCGTCGAAGCCCTGGAAGGACGTTTGAAAGCATTGAACCCCCTGGCGGTTCTGGAACGGGGTTACAGCATCGCCACACGCGTCAGGGATGGAAAGGTCTTGACCCGTTCCTCTTCGGTGGAAGTTCAGGAGGCGGTTCATATCCGTCTTGCACGGGGAGGCATTCGAGGAGTCGTTCAGGAGATTGAAGATGAGTCCCGTTAAACAGGCCGATAAACAGGAAATGCGTTTTGAAGAAGCTTTCAATAAACTGGAAGCCATCGTGAACGATCTGGAACAGGGAGAGATGACCCTGGAAGAATCCATGAAATCGTTCGAACAGGGCATGGAACTGATACGTATCTGCCGGACAAGGCTGAACGAGGCGGAAGGGGCCTTCAGCCGCCTGGTCAAAGAGGAAAACGGTTTTCATTTGGAACCTTTGGAGTGAGATTCGTAATCAGACCCGGAGCCAGGCCATGAGTCAATTGCTCGATTCCATCCAATTTCCTTCCGACATCAAACATCTGTCCACGGATCAGTTGAAAGATCTGGCTGCGGAGATTCGACGGTTTCTTGTAAAATCCGTATCCATCACAGGAGGCCATCTGGCTCCCAATCTGGGTGTGGTTGAACTCACCCTGGCTCTGCATCGTGTATTCGACTTCCCCAGAGACAGGGTTGTCTGGGATGTGGGGCATCAGGCGTATATACACAAAATTCTTACAGGCAGAAAGGAGCGGTTTCATACGCTGCGGCAGCTGGGCGGAATCAGCGGTTTTCCCAAAGTCAAGGAGAGTGAATACGATTCATTCGGCACAGGCCATTCATCCACGGCCATTTCGGCCGCCCTGGGCATGGCCGCAGCCAGGGATTTGAAAAGCGAGAACCATCGAATTGTGGCCGTTGTGGGAGACGGCGCCCTGACCGGAGGCGAAGCGTTCGAAGGCCTTAATAACGCCGGCGGTTCGAAAAGGGAACTGATTGTGGTTCTCAATGACAACCGCATGTCCATCTCACCCAATGTGGGGGCTCTTTCCAGATACCTGACAAAGATATTGACCAGACCGGAATACAATCGTCTGAAGAATGAGGTTTGGGATTTAACCGGGAAGCTTCCGCGCGGCTCCCAATGGATTCGGAATTTTGTGCATCGATTTGGATCGGGGCTGAAGAATCTGCTGGTACCCGGTTTACTTTTTGAACAGCTGGGCTTTCGGTATATCGGCCCGATTGACGGCCATGATCTGCCCCTGCTCATCCGCGTTTTTTCCGGCATCAAAAGACTTCACGGTCCCCTTTGTGTTCATGTAGTGACCACCAAAGGGAAGGGGTGTCAGTTCGCCGAAGATGACGCAACCAAATTTCACGGCCTCGGTTCTTTTTGTTATAAGACAGGTGCGGTTCAAACCCGGAACGTACCTGCCTACACGGAAATATTCGGAAAAACCCTCGTTGAACTGGCTGAAAAAGATGAACGGATCGTAGGAGTGACCGCGGCCATGGCCGACGGAACGGGCATGGCCTTTTTACAGAAAAGCTTTCCTGAACGGTTTTTTGATGTGGGTATCGCGGAACAGCATGCCGTGACTTTTGCGGCGGCTCTGGCCCTGGAGGGTCTTAAACCGGTTGTGGCGATCTATTCCACTTTTCTTCAAAGAGGTCTGGACCAGGTCATCCATGACGTGGCTCTTCAAAAAGCTCCGGTGGTTCTGGCCATGGACCGGGCGGGCCTGGTGGGTGAGGACGGGCCCACGCATCACGGCAGTTTCGATCTCAGTTTTCTGCGTTTCATTCCCGATCTGGTTATCATGGCGCCCAAAGACGAAAATGAACTCCGTGATATGATGATGACTGCCGTCAACTACACAAAAGGCCCGGTAGCCATTCGATATCCGAGAGGATTGAGTCTGGGTGTCAATCTCCGCAAGCGGATGCGAATGCTGCCTGTGGGCAAAGCAGAGATTCTCCGTGAGGGAGATGACCTCGCTGTTGTGGCCGTGGGTGACAGGGTTTACCCGTCCCTTTCTCTGGCGGAGAAACTGAACGCTCAGGGGATCAGCACTCGCGTGATCAATGCCCGAACCATCAAGCCCCTGGACGAAAAACGGATTCTGGAAAGTGCCGAACAATGCCGGGCGCTTATAACTCTTGAAAACAACAGCATTATCGGCGGACTGGGGAGTGCGGTGGCCGAATTGCTGGCGGAACATTCAGGGCTTGCCAGGTTTCGCCGGTTCGGTTTACCCGATACATTCGTGACGCACGGCAAAATCTGTGATCTCATGAAACTCGTGGAGCTCGACGAAGAGAAACTTTCCGAACGGGTCATGGAATGGTTTTCAAAGCCGCATGCGGCGGATTAGAGTCATCCAGCCAGGAGGAAACCGGTATGCATGTAGGCATTGTAGCCAACACGAGAAAAGAGAAGGTCAGAGAAACTTTGAAACCTTTTGTGAGCCGGTTGACGGAAAAGGGTGTTCAATGTGTTATGGGCGCATCGCTCCATGCTTTTCTGGAGTGCGGCGAGGAGGTCCTGAGCGTGGATCTTGGGAAACTGCCCCTGAAATCGGATATCATCATATCTCTGGGTGGAGACGGAACCATGCTGTCTGCGGCCCGGCTCATCGGGGCCGAAGAAACGCCACTGGTCGGTGTTAATCTGGGCGGTCTGGGATTTCTTACCGAGATCACTCTGGATGATCTGTATGAGAAAGCGGACAGAATACTCCGGAAAGAATATCAGATTGCCAGCCGCATGATTCTTGATGTACGGTTGAGCGGATCCGACACGGTGTATCATGTTCTGAACGATGTGGTGCTCGATCGCGGAAAAAGTCCCCGAGTGATTCATCTGGATGTACATATCAACGAGGTTTTTTTCAACACCTATGTGGCCGATGGAATCATTGTGGCGACTCCGACCGGTTCTACAGCCTACTCCCTGGCTGCCGGCGGACCGATCATTATGCCGGATCTCGAATGCATCATCCTGAATCCGATCTGTCCTCACGCCCTGACTGTGCGGCCCACGGTGATTCCCGCAGACAGCCGGATCGGGCTCGTCATTCGGGCTACGGAAGAGCCTGTTCAATTGAGCGTGGACGGTCAGGAAAACCTGTCACTGCGATCCGGTGATCAGGTAACGATTGCGAAAGGCGCCTTCATTGTTCGGCTGATTCGTTTCAAGGAACACTCCTTCTTCGATCTTCTCCGTCAGAAGCTTCAATGGGGGGGATTGCCCCGCAAATAGCCGAGGTGTTTGAAGCGGTCCTGCGGACCGCGACCACGGACCACCGACCATGGTCGACTATCGTCTGTCGTCTATGGTCTATGGTCAGAACATCGTCCGCCGTCCATTATGTCATCCCCGCGCCAGCGGGGATCCAGTCATTTTAAAACAGATATCCTTCTAAATCCTCTCACATACCCGTAAACGCAGTTCAAGTAGCAGTTTTATTGTATCTTATCAATGCCTCCGGCGGGGTACTTTGATGCGGCCCTGCGGGCCGCGACGACGGACCACAGACGGCAGACCATGGGCGGCCTTCGGCCGCGACGATGGACCATCGACCATCGACTATGGTCTATCGTCTATGGTCAGAACATCGTCCGCCGTCCATCGTCTATCGTCCATTAACCGGGCTTTCACGAGACGGCCATTTTTCTGAGGCCGCAAATAAACAAAACTGTCTTTTTCTTACGCTATGCTCTCCGCGTCTTTCCAATCCGAATGATGAGAAAACACTCAAAATAACATCAAAGTCAAAAAATATTGAAAAAAATACTTGACATTTATAAAAATTGCAGTATATTATGTTTTGCTGTTCTGGCAGACCAAGGGGCAGAGTGCTAAACGCATTGATCATATCTGGGTTCAATTTTTATTCAAGGAGGAATCACCATGAAGATTAAACCTTTAGCAGACCGGGTTGTGGTAAAGCCTGCATCCCCTGATGAAAAAGTTCAGGGCGGAATTATCATTCCGGATACGGCCAAGGAAAAACCTCAGAAAGGCGAAGTGGTGGCCCTGGGTCCGGGTAAAGCTTCAGACACGGGAGAGATCATTCCCATGACTGTGAAGGTCGGCGATACCGTGCTGTATGGCAAATATTCGGGCACGGAGGTCACGATCGATAATGAAGAGTATTTGATTGTGCGTGAAAGCGATATTCTTGCCGTCATTTAATGAACGATTGTATGTAAACCAATTATGACAATAAAGGAGGGATTTTACCCATGGCTAAAATGATTGAATATGGAGCCGACGCCCGCCAGGCCCTGAAAGAGGGTGTGGATCAGCTGGCAGAGGCCGTGAAAGTCACGCTGGGACCCAAAGGCCGCAATGTGGTCATTGAAAAGAAATTCGGAGCCCAGACTGTGACCAAGGACGGTGTCACCGTCGCCAAAGAGATCGAACTGGAAGACCCGTTTCAGAATATGGGCGCCCAGATGGTCCGGGAAGTGGCTTCCAAAACCAGTGACGTGGCAGGAGACGGAACCACAACCGCGACGGTTCTGGCTCAGAAAATATTCAGTGAAGGCATGCGGAATGTAACCGCCGGTGCCAATCCCATGGATCTGAAACGGGGTATCGATGAGGCGGTTGCGGCGGTTGTCGAAAATCTGAAGAAGATGAGCCGTGATGTGACGGATCGGAAAGAGATCGCCCAGGTCGCGGCCATCTCTGCGAACAACGATCCAACCATCGGAAACCTCATTGCCGACGCGATGGAGAAAGTCGGCAAGGACGGGGTCATCACCGTGGAAGAATCCAAAACCATGGAAACGAGCATGGAAGTGGTGGAAGGGATGCAGTTTGACCGGGGATATATTTCTCCCTACTTTGTCACGGATCCTGAAAACATGGAGACCCTGCTCGAAGATCCGCTGATTCTGATTCACGACAAGAAGATCAGCGCCATGAAAGATCTGCTTCCCATACTTGAAAAAGTGGCCCAGATGGGCAAACCCCTGCTCATCATTGCCGAAGACGTGGAAGGCGAAGCACTTGCCACTCTGGTGGTCAACAAGCTGAAGGGCACGCTGAGGGTGGCCGCGGTTAAGGCCCCGGGTTTCGGTGACCGGCGGAAAGCCATGCTCGATGATATCGCGATTCTGACCGGCGGCCGTGTGGTTGCCGAAGAAGCCGGTTACAAACTGGAAAATGCCACGACAGCCGATCTGGGAACAGCCAAACGCGTTCGTATCGATAAAGACAATACCACGATCGTTGAAGGAGCCGGAGAGTCCAAAGACATTCAGGGACGGATCGGGCAGATCAAGAAGCAGATCGAATCCACGACTTCCGATTATGACCGGGAGAAACTTCAGGAACGTCTGGCCAAACTGGCCGGCGGTGTCGCGGTTCTGAATGTGGGTGCGGCTACTGAAATTGAGCTGAAAGAGAAGAAGGCCCGCGTGGAAGATGCGCTGCATGCGACCCGTGCCGCCGTGGAAGAGGGGATCGTCCCCGGAGGCGGTCTGGCTCTGCTGCGTTCCATCAAGGCTCTGGACAAACTGAAGCTGACCGGTGACAAGAAAGTGGGCCTGGAGATTATCCGGCGCGCACTGGAAGAGCCTGTTCGCCAGATCGTGAACAACACCGGTCTGGAAGGGTCGGTCGTGGTCGAGAAACTGAAAGGCAAGGAAGACAATGTGGGCTTCAACGCGCTGATCGAGAAGTATGAAGACTTGATCGAAGCCGGTGTGATCGATCCCACCAAAGTGGTTCGTATCGCCCTGGAAAATGCTTCCAGCGTATCGGGTCTGATGCTGACCACGGAAGCCCTGGTCGCGGAAAAACCCAAAGAAGAAAAAGACATGCCTGCCATGCCGCCGGGAGGCGGTTATGGGGGTGGTATGTATTAATCCGTACCAATTATTTAACCTGAATAATTCACAAATAGAATTATGAGTCAAATAAAATCATTGTTTTATATGATTTTATTTGACTCTCAACAGTTCCGTGAATTATTCGGGTTATCCCGACTTTCAATCCTATCTTTTCTATTTATGAATAAGTCGGGTTAAAAAAAGCCCGCCTGAAGGCGGGCTTTTTTTATGTAAGCGGCGGTAGGCGGCATGGCATCCCCGCGCCAGCGGGGATCCAGTTTTTTTTTAAAAAATATCTCTTTCCACGCATTCCCGATCTATTCGTAAACGCAGTTAAAGAGCATGCTTTATAATATCGTATCAATGCCTCCGGCGGGGTACTTTTCTTGGCGCAAGAAAAGTAGCCAATCCCGGTCTGCGACCGGGACCAGGCTATTATATTTAGAAATATTGAAGGAAGAACATTCTTTTTCCAAGCTCGCTGTCATCATAGAGGTATCTTCCTGCCGTTTCCCGAGTCCACCCCCAAACCCCTTCGCTAATCCGCCTAAGGCGGATAATGCCCTCCCCCCATACCATGAATGAAACATAAGGCCTGTACATCGCAGGAAAAAGGGAGAAAAAACAACTCCTTCTTTTTTCACCACCACCGCTGTTTGTTTGGTCATGCTTGACCATACAACCATTTACGGTGCCTCCGGCGGCGACCTTAATGCGGCCCTGCGGGCCGCGACGACGGACCGCAGACGGCAGACCATGGGCGGCCTTCGGCCGCGACGATGGACCATCGACCATCGACTATGGTCTATCGTCTATGGTCAGAACATCGTCCGCCGTCCATCGTCTATCGTCCATTAACCGGGCTTTCACGAGACGGCCATTTTTCTGAGTCCGCCAGAAAAAACGATTTTTCCTTACGTCTTTTCCTCTCACGTTTTTTCCAGCAATCCGCAATCCGAAATGCTTCTATTCTCCTTCGATAATAAACAGCTTTCCCGACAGAAAATCCGTGATCCAGATTCGGCCCTTTGCGTCGCCGTGCATGGCATTGATGCGAAACAGGCAGTCACCGAACTGGCCGCGTGTATAAAAGGACGCGTTGCCCGTATCGAACGCAGTTTCTCCGTATGGGTAGGCTTTCTCCAGAACCTTCCGGAAAAAACCCGATTCCGGATCGAAGCGCAGAACACGAAAAAAGCTGTCGGAATGATGCGTGATATACAGCATGCCTTCGAAGGCCTGAAGCAGATCCGGGCGGCCGTCGAAGGGAATGGGGAAGGTCTTTCTCAAGGGTTTCAGCTGCTGAAGGGTGTTGGATCCGTGGCTGATCACCCAGAGATTTCCTTCCAGCAGACAAAGATCCAGCGGCTGACGGTCCGTAGCCAGTTTCTCAGCCGCGAAAGTTTGTTTGTCGACTATGGTGACGGTATGGTCGTCAAAATCGGACACATACAGATGATCCGCATCGACGACCAGGTCGGCGGGCGTCACGCCGATATTCAGACTTTGAATCAGCCCGCCGGTTTTCGCGTCTATGATGAGCAGGCGGCCGGGGTCGCTGTCCGTTTCTCCGATTCTGACCAGGTACAGACGGTCCGTTTCTTCGTCATAACGCAAAACACGCTGCGTGGTTTCCCGAAGGACCCGTTCCGATATTTCCACCCGTTTCATGGGTTGAAATTGACGGATGCCTTCCGGAAAATGCGCCAGGAAAAGGTTTTCTCCACCCCAGTTGTTTTGCTGCATCCAGAGCCCGCCCCGTTTGTCAACGGTCATGGCCTGGGAAAGCCGGGGAACCCGCCGGTCGAAATACTGGAAATTCATGTGGAAAGGTCCGGAAGTTTCGATAGCATTGGGTTCGATTTCCAGAATTCCGTTCCGGGCGGCCCAGATATACACCGAAGGCCAGTAGGACTGATGCGGTCCGTAGGCCAGATAAAGATTATCTTCCGGCCCAACTATCGTGTGCCGCGGGTAATCCACGGGAAGCCGGTGTCCGATCACGCTTCCGTCGGCGCGCACCTCGGCCATGGCATCCTCTGAATTGAAAACAAGGCAGGTTTCTTCGTTTAAAGGCGCAATGGCGACCGGTGCCCAGCCGGTGAGGATTTTCTCTCGGGTAAAATCGGGGAGGCTGAAAACCGTCACCGCGGCGCCGTGTGAACCGTTGACAGCGGTGGCACCGAGGGGAACATAGAGCCGGCCGGCCGAGGGCTGCAGATCCATGCTGAACTGATGCGGCAGAATACCGGCGTCTTTGACCCGTTTGACCAGCGTTCGAGTGTCGAGATCGATGACATCGATCTCTCCATAAGCCCAGCTGGCCACATAAAGCCGGTTTCGGGTTTCATCCAGGGCGGTCGCGTCATTGCCGTAGGCCGGAACCTGAATATCCGAAATCTCTCCGTCACGGGCAAAGCTGATCACATGGACGTTGGGATGATTGTCGTAGGGAACGATCACTTCGTCGGTGACGGCGTTATACGTGATGCCCACGCCTTCGGAGTATTCAGGCAGATCCACAATGATGTCCATGACATCGGCGGCGTCGATGCGGACGGCCTGAACCACTTTACGCGCGTCGGTCTCAATGACCACATAGAAAGCATGCCGCGCATCGCTGTAGCCTGCCGTGTGCCATCGGGTTCCTTTCTTGACATCCAGCGGCCTTTTCCGCAGAATCCGGCCCCTGTCCAAACATAGGGTAAACAGGGTATGGGTGTACCCGTCGGTAATCAGGGCGATGTTGAGAGATTCATCCACAGCCGCCTTGCGGATGGGAGGGGGCGGGGTGGCATTGAGGTTGATCATGGGTTCGGCTCTGTCAAAGCAGGGAATATATTGGATTTCTCTCTTTTCGTAAAGAAACCAGCCGATTTGCCTGTCACTGCGGCCAACGAGAAAGGCGTTTCCCGTATTTTCATCCACGGCCACCATCTCGAACTGGCTGCGGGTGGCCAGCGTCATGGATGTGCGGGATACCGGATCCACAACATGCAGACTCTTCTCTCCGATGATATAGACGCGCCCGGTTCGTTCGTCCAAAGCCAGCGCCTCATCTTTGAGATATTGCGGAATCCGGCTTGCGATGGGTATATTGACCAGGCTCATGTCTTTGTCGTCGATCAGCGTGATGCTGCTGGTGTAGGTGTTGACCAGAATGGTCCGGTTGGCCGCCCTGTCACATTTCACCAGAAGCGGACCGGCTCCGTTCACATCCAGTCCCAGGGATTCGAGGAAGTTGACTTCCGTTACACGGATCTCGGCCCTTCCCGGCACGGAAAGCAAGGGCAGCAGGAGAAAAAGCAGAATCAGTCTTTTCATTGTCTCCTCTATGGATTTTTTATACAGTCCGGAATCGAGACGGCTTTGCCGTCTGGAGCGGCAAAGCGGGCGGTTGTAATACATCGGCGGAAAATATCCAGTTGTGCAACGATGCCGAATTTATTCAAAACAGGCCGGGATACGGGATTGTGTATGCCCGGCCTTTAACCTGTTTACTTGTTCAAATAGACGGAAATACCGAATCGGACGCAGAGATTGCCCAGATAGAGTTTACTGGATTTGACATCTGAAGAATTGCTGTATTTGGACGAGGTGTAACCGGCCAGCATGCCGTATTCTCCGGTCAGGCTGATATCCCTTCGAATAAAAACTTCCGCGCCGACGACGCCGACCGCGCCGATACCGAATGCGTGCTGCTTCAATTCGGACGAGGAAGCAGAAGCCTTATACGTTGTTTTCGAAGCCCCGTAGGTAAGGGCCGGACCGAAGCCGTAGTACATGCATACCTGACGCCAGGAGGTGTGACGCAGCCATTGAAAACTTACGGATACGTACGTCTCACACTCGGTTTCTTCCACAGCATTCTTTGTGGTTTCCCGATAGGTGGCCAGCTCGACACCGAACCGGTAATCGTATTTCCCGTCGGTTCGCATCCACCCGGAAAAAGTGCCTCCCTGGAAGTCGGTCAGCTGCGGTCCGCCGATGATCTGAAACTGTATGGCGTAATCAGCCGGAGGGGTTCCGACGGATTCTGTCTGGCCGAACAGGACCGGGGCCAGACAGAGAACACATAAAACGGTCATTAGACGTTTCATAAAGAACCTCCATGATGTGATGGGTGATTGAAATCGTTTGCCCCTGTGTCTGCGTAACGGGTCAAACGCGCCAGATAATGATTCTCATCGTCTTTCATGATTACGTCGCCGAACCAGCCTTCCGCATCAGCCGCAAGGAACAGCGATGTTTCGTCAACGTGAAGCCAATCAAAATACGCGCCGGTGCGGTCGTGGTAGATCAGCCGCAGTTTCAGCTCTCCGGCATAACGGTTCGCGGCTTCATTGGTCCGGTGATAACGGAGATGCCGCTCCTCTTCGGTCCCGGTTACATCCCTGGATTGAACAAGGCACTGACCGCCCGTCCTGATAAGCGTGCCCAGGTGTTTGAACAAACCGCCGAGACGGGCCAGTTTTCCGGTCAGGCCGATTCCCCGACCCAGAAGCAGCAGTGTGTCGTAGTCGGATTCCCGGCAGGCCATGACATCCGCGCACAGGGGTTCACGCACACCCCGAAGGCGCATGACCTCCACGGCTTCCGGTGAGATATCGATCGAACTGACGATCAATCCCCGGTTCTGGAGGGCCAGGGCCTGACTGCCGGTTCCGGCGCCGATAACCAGAACACGGCCCCGGCACAGTTCAAGAGCCTTCTGTTCGGCTTTGGAAAACCGGGACTCCTTTCGGAAGAACGAAGATACCGGTAAGGATTCGCGAAAACCGTCATCCCTTTCAAGAACGAGGGTTTCATCCCGTTTTCCGCGCATGTAATCGAGCAGGGCCAGGCCGTATATCGACAGGGAAGGATGGGACATGGATCGGCTCCACGTATTGAAAGGCTGAAAATACGCCGCTATTTAGAATATCAAAATTGAAGGGTAAAGCCGCCTGTCAATGCGATTCTGCATGTTGTTCAGAAATATGGACGCCATTTCAAGGACTTTACAGTATAAAATATTTCCTGCATATATGCAAGAAAAAATGAATTCGAACAAAGATGCCATGCACCGGCCTGTATTGAAAAAACCGATACAGGGGAGTGGTTTTCGGGGAGCCTGAATTCCGGAAAAGGCTTCGAAGACTCGAAGCTGCCGGACCGTGAATGATGAGAGAACCTTGTGTGCATTTCAGACCGTATATTGCGAGTCCGGCCCGCTTTTCAGTGTCGAATCCTCAGGGGGTGGGCTTCGGTATTGAACATCATCTCTTCGAAATTCACCAGCCGCTCCGGATGAAACAGAAGATAGGCATATTTCAATGTCTCGGCCAGAAAGAAACTCTCCATTGAATCAATCTGTTCCTTCGTATGAACGCTGCGCAGATGGGCATAGGCCGTTTCATTGCGGCAATAGCGGACCAGGCTGTCGAAGAAGACTTTCCCCATGGCCAGGTACCGGTCGTTCCCGGTCATTTGATAGAGCGTGTAAGCCGATTCGAGATTTTCCGGCCGCAGGGAATAGGACGCGTTGACCGTCTCCATGGTTTCATAGTTCATCATCTCCGGTTCGATGCCGTACTGTGTCCAGAGCCGGTAGGCGCTTTCCTGAAGTCTGCGGGCCATTTTGGTCTCGCCCGCCAGGGCCAGTGTGGCGGGAAAGAAACAGTCCAGAGAACCGAACCAGGTCCGGGTTCTGCGCCCTGTGCCCATGTCTGCGCGGCCGATCCACAGGCCGTGGTGCTGATCGACCAGGTATCGATCTATGCCCGGCTTCAGGGTTTCCCACATGGATTTGAATTCAGGGTCTCCGAACATAAGCCATCCCTTTACGAGATATTCATAAAAGGAGTCGATCATTCCGCTAAGGTGGGATTCGGTGTTGAGCCATTGGCCTGTCTCCACATGAATCTGCGTTCCCAGCAGATTCAGGGGCGAACGTCTTTGATACAGGCTGATCATCGCTTTTTTGGCTGTGTCATAGTACCGTTCGTTGCCGGTCAGACGGCTCAGAGTGCCCCACTCCAGAATATACGTGCCGATTTCCGCCGGATTGCTCACCGGATCGCGGGTCGCTCCGGTTCGAAGATTTACAGTCCGGCAGGGCATTCCCGTGGGTGACCGAAAGGCCGGAAGCAGTCGCCTGGCCAGATCTTCCGCCAGGCGGAGAAATTCGGGGTCGCCGTCGAGTTCATAGGCTGAGAGAAGTCCCCCCAGAAGACGGATGTTGACTTCAAAAACCTGTACATCCATATTTCGATCAAATGAAAGCTTTTTTAGAATCAGTTTTTTGGCTTCGGACGCTTCCTGATTCAGCTGCATGAGCATGAGTGTGCTGAAGGCGTCCACAGGCGTCATCAGAAGCGAATGTTCGTACCAGTTGTGCGCAGTTTGAGACAGGGGTTTCAGGGCGTCATAACCCCAGGCGTGGGTTTTGTAGCCGTTCCAGGCGTGGAGGAATTCGGTTTTTACGCTGTCGGCCATCAGATGCCGGTCGACGGGCTGTTTGAGGGGATCCTTCGGCCGGTCCGCGCAGGCCGCGAAAATCATCAACGCCATGAGAAATGCCATTTGCCGCATGATCGATGTCCTTCTCTGTAAGGTGCTGCCGTTCGTTTTCCGGAAACAAAATAATATACAAAATATACAACAATCAGATTAGAAATTCAACACGGAATCTGAAATATGAAAGGTGCCAACCGTCCGCGGTACCGGCCCGGTCCGGACCGGATCCGACCGGGGGTCGAGGATATCATCACCAATTATGCGATACAAGGAGGAAGGGCAGGGAGAAACAATCTCCCTGCCCCGGGGAAGGAGGAAGGAAAAGAATCGGAGCAGAAAACTCCTGAAGGAGCGAATTTCTTTCTGCTCGAAAAAATATCAACCGCCGGCTGCGCAGCTTTTCCGATTCCCGAAAGTCTTCGGTTTGCCGGAATCACCAAGCACACGCCTGATGGTTCGGTTCAATTCGCAAAAGTCGAAAGGTTTCCCGATTAAAATATGTTCCCCTCTTTCTTCAAGGCGGTTTAATGTGTTTTGATCGGTCGAACCGGTTATATAGATAATCGGCATTCGATTGTGTTTTAGAATTTCGTCAGCGGCCTCTATTCCGTCGATACGGCCCCTGAGGCAAATATCCATCAATATCAGATCCGGTTCGGTTTCGTTGGCCATTCGCAAGGTTTCTTCTCCTGAAGAGGCGATACCGGCAATCTCATACCCGGATTCGATTAAAAGATGCCTCAAATCGCAGGCAATGATAATCTCGTCTTCGGCGATGAGGATTCTTGGCTTCATTCCGCAAATTTAGTTGATGATACATGAATTACAGGTAACTATTCCAATATACAATCATGGCTGGCTGAAAGCAATGAAAAAATCAAAAACGGGAAAAAAAATACGATATTTAATTATTGCAATAAAATATATCCAAACAAACACATAGCTTGATCCTGTGCTTTCCTTTGCCGGTCAGGATCTGATAACAAGGCCATATTGTCACGAATAAAACCAAAATAATAATGAACCATCGAAAAAAATATTGCTGACAAGAAAAAATGCTTGACAATCAATAAAAATTCAGTAAAATTGTAATACATCTTTTTGATCAACATGCCTGTCAGGCAGCCGATTCATTTTCCGAGGGAAATCCGATATGCCGGGCCCGGGAGTCGTTTCCCAATAGTTGAATTCGGTGAATACATCGAAAAAAGCCAGGAGGAATCCATGAAAAATCGACGCGCATTCGTAAAGATTGTATTCCTGTATTTTTTATTTGTTTTTTTTATTGACTTTTTGCATATTGGATCGTTCGTAAGAAAAACATTCGAGCGGATCGGACTCACAGGCGGGCTGTACTCGACAGGCGAGGTTGCTGTCATTACATCAACAGACCCCATACCCAAACCGCCGATTCCGCCTCCACCGGATCCGCCTCCGCCCGATGAAGAGTAGCTGTTTTTCAAAATGACGGGGAGTGCGGCGGTCGTTCAAAAAAAATGGAAAAGGATGATCCGGGCCCGGTATAGATGGTACTGATGGCCAACGAAAAACTGGTTTTTCGCATCGTGAACATATGGATGGCCTTTATCGCCCTTCTCATGATTGCCACACAGGTCAGCCATTGGGAACACGTGCCCTGGAACGCATGGGTCAATGAAGCGCTCTACTTCCTGCTCTTTCTTCTGAGTCTGGCCATCAGTCTGGTCGAACCCAACAACAAAGAAGTCTATATCAATATGGCAATCCTGTTTTTCATACACAGCCTTTCGTTTGTCAATGTTTTTATGGGAGAGGGCTATCTTTTCGGATCCACCGCGTTCGCTTTTAATTATTATATTTACAAGAACATCATCTTTATTTTCCTTTTCAATTTCTGCATTATCTATTCGATGGTTCGGTATCTTTTCAGCCGGCAGAGCAAGGCAGAGGCTTATGGCCTGACTCTGCTAATCCTGTTGCCTGTTTTTATCTACAATTTTCATCCATTTCTTTTGGGGGCGAAGTGGATAAGCAACCTGGGCGGGTCGGTTTTTCCTGTACTGTTCAAGCGGATTTTGATGACTCATTTTTTATCCCTCTTTTTAATGATCGGTTACGGCGTCAAGCTGCTGAAAACCGACCGCAATATGGGGCATTACATCAATACCATCAACGCCCTGTTTTTCGTTTTTCTGGTCATTCTGATGGCCGATGCCGTGTCCGAAGTGTATCAGTTTCAGATCTACGCCACCAGTCAGATCATCCTGACGTCGATACTGATTTTCTTCGGCATCGTACTCGTGAAAAAGCTTTATTTCATCAATTCCGAATACGGACAGTTCTATGAATCGCTGATCCGCAATCAGGGCAGGCTCGGCCGTCTGGCGGTCAAACGCCATAACAGCGATCTGAACACCCAGCTGGTACAACTGGCCAGAGGCTATTTGACTCATCGGAGGAACTATCTGTTTCTGCTTTCTTATGCAACGGCTTCGGTGATTGTGTATTTCCGATTTCCACGATACACCACATTGAATTTTTTCATAATTGTTTTCAGTGTTGCCGTTGTTTTCTGGGTGATTGCGATGCTTTATAAAAAACGTCAAAGACAGCATTTCATCATGCGCTGATATTTTTCCTGTATCAGAATACAAAACAAAACAGAGGAGCTGCTTATGTTAATTGGACAAAGCCCCGAAATGGTCAAAGTCAAAAGGCTCATTCGGGAAATCTCGAAAACCGATTCCAATGTCCTGATTCTTGGCGAGGTGGGAACCGGTAAAAAGCTGGCTGCCCAGGAGATTCACAAACGCAGCAAGCAGAAAAACCGCGCCCTGGTTGTGGTGGACTGCAGCGCTCTGGGGAATACGGTTTCGGAGATCGATCTTCTGGGACAGGTTTATGAGGGTGAACGCGGTATCGAACGAAAAATCGGACTCCTGGAACAGGCCAACCGCGGGATTCTCTATCTGGAGAATTTCGGCGAGTGCAGCGCCGAGTATCAGCACAAGCTGTACAATATATTCAAACAGGGGCGCTTTCAGAAACCCGGAGAGGAAGAGTTTACATCCGTTAATACGAGGGTTTTTGCCGCGAGTACGGATACGCAGCTTCAGCAAAAGGATACGATCCGCCGTGATTTTCTTTCGCTGGTCTCCGATTTCACGATCACGATTCCCCCGCTTCGTGAACGCAAGCAGGACATTCCGCTTCTGTTCAGTCATTTCATCGAAAAAATGTATGAGGAGACGGGCCGGGATCTGCCTGCGGTCAACGCGGAACTCTTTGATTCGCTTATGGAGTACGACTGGCGGGGAAATGTTCAGGAATTCAACAAAGCCCTGAAGAACGTGGTCCGCATGTCTCCGGAGGGGGAACTGGCTGTCGATTATCTGCCTTTTGAGATGAAAAGACATCCCTTTGAGTTTCTCAAAGACAGGGAGCTGCCTGAGGCCGTTGGAGAAGTGGAACGCTATCTGATTCGAAAGGCGTTGAGACGGTTCGCGGGCAATCAGTCCAAAGCCGCCAACTCGCTCAATGTTTCGGAAGCAGCGCTTCGATACAAGATGAAGAAATACGGTTTCAACCGCAAGGCTTTTTAAACCGGTTGCACAGATCCGCTTTCTTCACGGAGAAGGGAAGGGGGCCGCATCGAGAACACGAAGAGGCTCTTCGAACGCCTGCGCGTGCGCCCGGCGGGAAGCACAGGGCATAAAAAACCCGGTTTTGTCCGGGCTCAACGTTTGACGCCAATCCGGCTTCGGTCCAGGGATTCGTGAGCGATGCCGGTCTTCGTTTCCGCGGGATATCCCAGCGCGATAATGGATTCCACCCGGAGATGCTCCGGAAGATCCAGCAGGGATTGAATGTACTGTTCGGCCGATTGATTCCCGTCATACATGCGTTTTCGAATCTGAATCCAGCAGGATCCCAGACCCAGCGACTGAGCCGTCAATTGAGCCAGAATGGACGCGATGGCGCAGTCTTCCACCCACACGTCACTGATTGTTTCATCACCCAGGATGACGATGCCCAGACGAGCTCCCGCGAGAAAGGAGGCTCCATGGGGTTTGCATCGCGACAGTTTTTCAAGCAAATCGGTGTTTTCGATGAATATGAACCGCCATGGGCGCAGATTTCTGGATGTCGGCGAACGCAGCAGAGCCTCCTGAAGCAGGTCCATGTGTTCGGGTTTGATCGGCCTATCGGTATAGGCCCGGATGGAACGACGCTTTCTGAGCAGTTCGATCATAACGAAGTTCTCCATTCCGGCACGGGGCCGCAGCTATTGCCATTGACGGCCCGCAAGCCGAATCATTCTTGATGAATCATTACAAACCGGATTTTGGAACATCTTGATCTCCATCACGTAAAATAAATGCTTTGTTGTTTTATGCAACCTTTTTTTCTCTGTTCCATAATCATAATCAGGGAGTGCACTTATGAAGAGACGATGGATCGTGATCGCAGTTCTGACACTGGCCGCTGCGGCTTTCGGCGATGAAGCCCGGCTTCTGAGGCAGCCCCATATCAGCCAGGACAAGGTGGTTTTCATGGTTGCCGGTGACCTCTACACCGTGCCCATTGAAGGGGGGACGGCAAGGAAACTGACGTCATTCGAAGGGTACGAAATTTTTCCCAAATTTTCACCCGACGGAAAATGGATCGCTTTTTCCGGCGAATACGCCGGAACCCGGCAGATCTATGTGATCCCTTCAAAGGGTGGAGTGCCCAAACAGCTGACTTTTTATCCGGATGTCGGGCCCATGCCGCCCCGGGGCGGATATGACAATCTCGTCTTCGACTGGACTCCGGATGGAAAGAAGATTCTGGTCAAATCCAACCGGACGCCTTACGGACAGCGCATCGGACGGTATTTTCTGGTGGATCCGTTTCAGGAATCGCTGGAACAGCCGCTGCAGATTCCGGAAGGCGCTCCCGCCACGTTTTCACCCGATGGAAAAAAGCTGGCCTATTCCATCATCTCGCGGGAATTCCGGACCTGGAAGCGGTACAAGGCGGGCCGCGCTCAGGATATCTGGATCTACGATCTGGAAAAGAACACAATCGATCAACTGACCGATTATGCGGGAACGGACAATTTTCCGATGTGGGTCGACAACACGATCTTTTTCACATCGGACAGAAAGACCGTGGATTCGGATGAGCCCAGAACGCTCAACATTTTTGCCTATGATATCCAGAGTAAAGTGATCCGACAGGTCACCGATTTCAAAGAATACGACTGCCTGTGGCCCAGCCGCGGCAAAGGCGGAATTGTATTTGAGAACGGCGGTTATATTCATATCCTGGATCCAAAAACCGAAAAGACTCGAAAGCTTACGGTCTATATCCATGATGACAAACCCCTCACCAGGCCCTATTACAAGAAGGTGGACGGTTTCATCGAAAGCTGGTATCCGTCTCCTTCGGGAAAGCGGGCTCTTTTTTCGGCCCGGGGGGATCTCTTCACTGTGCCGGCCGAACACGGGTTCACCGTCAATATCAGCCAGACGCCTTCGGTGCGCGAGATCGCGGTGGACTGGTCTCCGGACGGCAAATACATCTCCTACGCGGCCGAGACCGGAAAAGATTATGAGCTTTTCATCCGTGAATACCACACGGACAAACCGGCGGTGCAGCTGACAAAAAACACAGGCGCCTGGATTCTCGGCTATCTATGGTCACCTGACAGCAAGTCTATCGCGGTCAGTGACAAGTCCAACAGGCTGCGCCTCGTGGATGTTGAATCCAGGAAAGTCACGGTGATCGATCAGTGCAAATTAGGCGGTTATGGAGGTTTCAGCTGGTCTCCGGACAGTAAATACATTGCCTATTCCAGACCGGCTTCCAACTATCTAAATCATATCTGGATCTATTCCGTGGAAGACGGCAAATCCACGCAGCTGACCCGCAACGACCGGAACGATTTCAACCCTGTTTTCGGTGATGACGGAAAGACGGTTTCCTTTGTCAGCGCTCGTGATTTCAACTATCAGAACCAGAATTTCCGGACCCGTCTCTATATCGGAACCCTGAAAGCGGACATGAAATCGCCTTTCGCTCCCTTGAACGACGATGAGCCGGAGAAGAAGGAGGAAGAAGACAAGAAGGGCAAGACGAATGACAGGAAGGATGACAAGAAGGAAGAGAAAAAAGTAGAACCCTTGATCATTGATTTTGACGGATTCGACACACGCGTTGTCGCGTATCCTCTGCCCGCGGCCGGTTACGGCAATGTCAAAGCCGTGAAAGGCGGCCTGGTCTATGTGAAAAACGGAGCACTGCACAAGTACGATATGGGGGAACGGAAAGAGTCCAAGATCATGGACGGAGTCCGCAATTATGAGCTGACCGCGGACGGAAAGAAGTTCATGTATCAGGCCGGCAAGGATTTCGGGATCGCCGATCTTCGGCCGGGCCAGAAAAGCGGAGCCGGGAAGCTGGATCTCTCCAATATGGAGATGAAGATCGATCCCAAAATCGAATGGAAGCAGATCTATACCGATGCCTGGCGTATCATGAGAGACTGGTTCTACGATCCCGGTCTGCACGGTGTGGACTGGGACAAGATGTATCGTAAATATGCCGTTCTGGTGGATCATGCGGCCCACCGGGCGGAGCTGGATTATATTCTGGGTGAGCTCATCGGAGAACTCAACGCGGGCCATACCTATGTCATGCCGGGTGAACGCGATCAGGTGCCTCGCGTGGATGTCGGACTTCTGGGCTGTGAGTTTGAACCCGATCAGGGTTTTTACAAAATCGCCCGGATTTTCGAAGGCGAGAATTACCGGGACAACCGGCGTTCGCCCCTCACGGAAGCCGGCGTGGACGTCAGGGAAGGCGAATATCTCATCGCCGTCAACGGACATACGGTAAAAACGGATGAGAATCCCTACAAGTTTCTGGAAAACAAGGCCGGCAGGGAAGTGACGCTTCTGATCAACAGCCGGCCCTCCGAACAGGGTGCCCGCGAAGTGGTTGTCCGGCCGATCGCTTCGGAACTGACGCTGCGTCATTACAACTGGGTGCTGAACAACCGGCGCATCGTTGATCAACTCTCCAATGGCCGCATCGGCTATATCTATGTGCCCAATACGGCTTTTGAGGGCAATGAGGAGTTCTATCGGGGATGGGCCGCCCAGCACAACAAGGACGCCCTGATCATCGACGACCGGTACAACGGAGGCGGATATTCCCCCGCGCGCATGGCCTTTGATATGGCGGCGCCGCTGCTTCAGTACTGGGCGCGGCGGCACACGGAGATGACGCCGCAGCCGTTTCTGAACCATCAGGGTCCGAAGGTGATGCTCATCAACGGATACTCCTCTTCAGGCGGTGACGCGTTTCCCGACTATTTCCGCACACTCGAACTGGGTCCGCTGATGGGAAAGACCACCTGGGGCGGACTGATCGGATACGGCTACAGCCCGCGTTTTGTGGACGAGGGGTGGATGGCCGTGCCCCAGTCGGCTTATGTGAACACCGAGGGCGAGTGGGATGTCGAGTATTACGGCGTCGAGCCCGACATCGAAGTCTTCGATGATCCCACGCTGATTCAGGCGGGGCGCGAGCCCATGCTCGAGCGGGCCGTGGAGTATTTGCTGGAGGAGCTGAAAACGAAGACTCCCGTCAGGCCGAAGACGCCCAAAGGGCCCATACGCAAGTAATTTTACTGACTGGAATCACGAAAAAGCCTCCCGCGAGCCGGGGGGCTTTTTTTTGAAAAACCGTGAGAGGAAAAGACGGGAGGAAAGGCCGTTTTTTTCCGGCCTCAGAAAAATGGCCGTCTCGTGAATGCCCTGTTATTAGACCATAGACGATGGACGGCGGACGATGTTCTGACCATAGACCATAGACGACAGACGATGGTCGACCATGGTCGGTGGTCTATGGTCCATCGTCGTCTGCGGTCTGTGGTCGCGGTCCGCAGGACCGCATTAAGGTCCCCGCCGGAGGCATTGATAAGATACTATGAAGCTTTTACTCGAACTGCGTTTACACAAAGATGGGAGAGATTGGCAAGATATATTTTAAAAACACAAAAGACTGGATCCCCGCTGGCGCGGAGATGACAATCTATGGCCTCCACGCAACCTGCATCTAATTTCTTTTGCTCCTCAAGAATAATTATTGATCCGATGGAATATTCAGGCCTTGACCGCGCCGGATCGGGTGAAAATCATTACCGAAAACGGATTGCTCAGAAGCATTCAGGCTATGTATAAACAGCAAGTTAACAGTTCATTGAATTTGGAATGTGAAATTTTTCACAAAAAAATCGATGATTGGACCGATACCGGGCCGATTCGGCTTGCTTTTCCGGTCCTGATTTTGTAAGTTCAAATGGCTGTTGCAATCCACCTGAAAAAACGGAAAAACAATTGATTTCGGAGGTATGTTGATGTACAAAAACCTGGAAAGTATGTTTTCCGTCAACGCGGCGGGTATGAAGAAATCCGTCATTCGTGAGTTGTTAAAGCTGACACAAAAACCCGATATTATTTCGTTTGCCGGCGGACTGCCGGCTCCTGCCACGTTTCCCGTGAAAGAGATCGCGGAACTGGCAAGAGAACTCATTCTCCGCGAAGGAGACTGGGCGCTTCAGTACGGCCCCACGGAAGGGGATCCCCGCCTGAAACAGGAGATCATCAAGATCGGTGAAAGAGATGACATGAAAATGGATCAGGAAAACATCCTGGTCACCACGGCCTCCCAGCAGGGGCTGGATATCGTGGGCAGGGTCTTTATCAATCCGGGAGATATTGTGATCTGCGGGCGTCCGACTTATGTGGGCGCCATCAGTGCGTTTCGCAGCTATGCCGCGGCTTTCGAAGGCATCGAGCTCGATGAGGAAGGCATGCGCATGGATCATCTGCGTGACAAGCTCAAGGAACTCAAGTCAGCGGGAAAACGTCCCAAATTCATCTATGTGGTGCCCGATTTTCAGAATCCGGCCGGAGTCACCATGAGTCTGGAGCGCCGCAGGCTCCTGCTGGATTTGGCCTGTGAATATGAGACACTGGTGGTGGAGGACACGCCGTACCGGCAGCTTCGATACGTGGGAGATCATGTCCCCTCTTTATATTCTCTGGATGCGGGGGAAGGGATTGTCATTGATCTGCACACATTCTCCAAGATTCTTTTCCCCGGTCTGCGTCTGGGATGGGTTCAGGCCCATAAAACCGTGATCGATAAATTTGTTATCGCCAAGCAGGCCATGGATCTGTGCACACCGCCTTTTACCCAGGCTATTGCCTACGAGTACTGCAACAGGGGTTTGCTGGCCGCTCATATCGAGGAGAACGTCGAGTTGTATCGTAACAAGCGCAAGACCATGCTGGAAGCCCTTGAAACACACATGCCCGAGCATCCCGGCATTCACTGGACCAAACCCGAAGGCGGTCTGTTTCTCTGGATGACGGTTCCGGAGTCCATGGACATGGAAGCCCTGTTCTACAAAGCCGTGGAAGCCAATGTGGCTTACGTGGTGGGCACCGCTTTCTACGCGGATGGCGGCGGAAAAAATCACGCGCGTCTGAACTTCTCCTACCCTTCGCCCGAGGATATTGTGGAGGGTGTCAAACGTCTGGCCGCAGTCATCAAAGAACAGCTGTCATCATGAATTTGAGAAGGAGAGATCGGAGATGAACGATCTGAAGGGACTGCTGCTGTCGTACGCGTATCTTTTCGCGGTGGTTCTGTGCGGAGAATTGCTGCGCGTGCTGACCGGGGGCAAGTCGGACCGGACTCGGAAATTCATCCATATCGGAGTCGGGATATGGGGTTTGATCGCCTACTGGTTGCTTGAAAACTGGTGGGCGGTTCTTATCCCTCCGGCTTCTTTTGTAATCATCAATTTGCTTTCATTCAAATGGGCTCTTTTCAAGTCCATGGAGATCGATGACAAGTACAACCTGGGAACCGTGTATTATCCGCTGAGTCTGGTGATTCTGGTTGCGGTTTTCTGGCGCGCCGGGCATCCGATTCCGGCCATCATCGGTGTCATGGTGATGGCTCTGGGTGACGGTTTTGCCTCTATTGTGGGACAGGCCTGGGGGAAACACGCCTACAACGTCTGGTTTCGCAGAAAAACCTGGGAAGGTTCCCTGGCCATGTTCGTTTTTTCCGTGGCCGCGGTTATGGGTGTGCTTTTACTGACTACGGACCTGACACTGACCGTGATCCTGCTCCGCGCCCTGATCATCGCCGCTATCGCGACGCCCATGGAGGGACTTTCCCCCATGGGGCTGGATAATCTGACGGTTCCGCTCTGTTCCGGATTCGCCTATTACCTTCTGTTTGTCTGATCCGTAAAACAATCGTTTGATGGACCCGAACAATCCCGTGTTTCGATGAGCACGGGATTGTTTTATATCAGGATCTCTTTCAGGACCGGCCGGTTCGCTCACTCGTTCTCGCGGAAACCGGCACTCTTTCCGCTTGTTCGGGATGATAAAAAAAACTTGCACTATTGAGGATAAATGATTATGTTGTGTGAGTTTTGGCCACAGGTTCATATGCTGTATATTCAAGGCGGGAAGACCGGTTGACAAGGGTTCATTGTGGGTGTTCGCATCAGGAAATCCGTTCTCAAAAAGGGGATCACCCTTTTTTTCCTTCTCTCTCTGGCGGTGATGGTCGGTATATTGCTGTGGACCACGGAGTCCGATACCTGGACCCTGCTCGGCCGTTTTCGCCCGGAATTCATTCCACTGCTTTTCGGACTGGCCGCCCTTCGCTGGATGGTGGACGGAATGGCTTTTGTGACCATGGTGAAAGATCATCCCCGTAAAGTACTGACCCTCCGCCGGGCCGTTGAGATCCGTCTGCAGGGCAGCCTGGTGGCCAACGTGCTGCCCGTGGTGCTGGGTTCTTTTACCATGCACACCTATCTGCTAAACAAGGAGCGTCTCAATCTCAGTGAAAGCATGGCCATGACCGTACTGAGGGCCGTGCTGCCGGTCTTCATCTTTCTTGTCAACATACCCATTCTCATATTTCTGGGTTCCGACCCCAGGCAGGAGACGCTCTTTCTCAGGCTGATGGAGGTGATCTCGCTGCCCATGGCCCTGATCATTGTGTTTTTTACCTACACCCTCTTTTTTCCCCATCGAATCAAGAAGGCCGCTTCCGCTTTGATCCGGTGGTGGGGCAGAACGAGAATCATTCACATGGAACGCGTCATCGCCTGGGAAGAGAAAACCTTCCGTGAGGTTGATCAATTCAGCCGGATACTTTGGGGTTATCTGCGGCATCGCCGGGGAGTCATTTTTCGTTCCGCGGGCTGGCTTTCGAGTGCTTTTCTGATCGATTATTTGATCGGATTGGCGATTATTTGGGGGTTCGGTATCCATCCGCCCTGGCTGTATGCCGTTCTTCTGCAATGTCTGATGCGGCCCATCATCTATCTGGCGCCCACGCCCGGGGGAGCCGGAGTTTGGGATTTGACCTATTTGGGTTTTTTCGCGCTCTATCTGCCGCAATCCATTATCGGGGTGGCGGTTCTGATATGGCGGCTTTTGATATCCTATCTTCCCGCCCTGGCGGGTGCCCTGGTGCTGGTCCATGAATTCAGGCGGGACCGCCGGTTGAAGAATATTCTGGAAAAACGGGGTGTGTTCACGGACGAAGAGCTGATTCTCCGGGGAGAGAAGAATCTCGGCTCGTCCGGCGTGCCGGAGGACAAGCGGTGAAAGAGGTCATCGAAAAGATTCTCGAAGCCGAAAAACAAGCCCGGGAGAGGGTCGAGTCGGCCAGAAAGGAAGCCACGGCTATTCTGGATCGAGCCAGGGAAGAAGCCCTGAAACTGGAAACCCGAAAAGTCAGATCGTACCAGCGGAAGGCTCAGGACCTGGTAAAGCAGGCTGAAATCCGGGCGGAAGAGGAGAGGGAAGCGATTCTCGGAAAGGAATCCGGGAGCGGGGAGCCCGACATTCGTGAATTCGATGATTTGGCCGATCGGCTTTTTCAGCGCATTCTGCGCAAAGAGCACAGCGAAGAATGAGTTCACCGGGCACATACGGGTTTCTCAACGCGAAAGTGCGTACCCGCCGTTCCAGGCTGCTTGATCTGGAAACCTGCCGGGCCATGGCTCAGGCGTCGTCTCTGCAGGAAGCCTGCACGCTGCTGTCCCGGAACGTCCATTTCAGGGATGCTGAAAAATTCCGGCACAGGGAGGAGTGGGAAATCGATCATGAGATCACCCGCGCGGAGATTCGTGATCTGCGGAGTCTGAAAAAGGGGATCAAGGGGGCGTTCGCGGATTACCTGACCCGGCTGCTGGAACGGATCGATATTCAAAGACTCAAACAACTCATCAGGGCCCGGCACAACTCCTCGACGCCGTTCATGCGCGATGGAGCGGTTTACGATTTCCCCGCGGACGCCATGCTGGAGGCCGGTTCGCTTGATTCTTTTGCCGCGGGACTCGAGAGCACGCCTTTCCATGAGACGTTCCGCCGGTTTCGGACCGGTACGGAGATCCGTCACTTCGATCTGGAAGTCGCGCTGGACCGGCTTGGGTTTCAGCGTTTGTGGGAATCCACACGGAGTTTTTCCGAGTCCGACCGGGAAATCGCGCGCCGCTTTTTGGGTGTGGAAGCCGATCTGTGGAATCTTCAGGCGGTCACGCGATACCGGGAGTACACGGGAATTCCAGTCGAGGAATTTCCCCGGATCGTGCTTCCATACGGTCACTGGGTGCCGGCGGAAGAGTGGGTCAGGATCGCGGAAGGCCGGCCCCTGCCCGAAAAGATTCGGAAGCAGCTGTCAATCACGGCCTTGCCGGTTAAACCGGGCGATGATGTCAAAAGCCGGCAAATGCTGGAACAGATCCTGTGGGAAGTGCTCAGGGATGAAGCGGAACAGGTCTTTTCGGGGTTCCCTTTTTCCGTAGGCGTTCTGGCGGGGTATACAGTCCTGCTTCGTCTTCAATCGTTCCGTGTCCGTTTGATTCTTCAGGGCAAACGGATGAATCTGCCGGCGGAAACCATTCTGCACCGGCTGGTATAAGGAGCTCCGATGTTCACGCCGGAGAAAATGGCGAAAATTCATATCCTGTTTTCCCAGGCCGATGTGCACCGTGTGGCCGAGGCTGTGGTCAGACAGGGAAGCCTCCAGCTTGTGGACGCGGGCCATCAGGATTCATGGGCCAGAAATCTGGTGCCGGGAAATTCCGGTGAAGAACCGGAAAACATTCGCCGCCGCAGGGAGCAGGTGGAAGGCCTGCTGGCCGATTTGAACATTGCCACGCGTTTCGACGGCGTGCAGCCTCTGGAAGAGGATATGAACCGGGCGTTTCAGAATCTCGATGCGGCGGAAAAGTCGATTCAGGAGGCGGTCGGCCGTGTGGAGACTCTCAACAGGGAGAGAGAGCGTCTGGATGAGCTGGAGTCGCGCGTGGACCGCTCACTGCCCGGCGGGGTACCGCTGCTGGCCGGAGAGCGGGTCTATCTGACTGTGGAGATCGGAGTGATCGCGGAAGCGGATCTGAAAAGGCTAAAGATCAAATTGCAGAACATTCTCCACATTCTGACTCCCATCGACCGGCTCTCCACCCAGACGCGAATAATCGTTGTGGGACTCAGGCGGGATGCTCCGGCCATTCGGCAGGCGCTGATGGAATCCGGTTTTCAGCCGACTCAGGCGGATGAAGGCCAGCCGGTTCCTTCCTCGGGTCTGATCAGACAGTTGAAAAAAGAACGGGATGTCCTGGAGAAACAACAAAGGGAGATGGAGCGGCGCCTGAAAACTCTGGCCGGCGAGCATGGCGGCTTTCTCCTGTCGTTGCTGCTGCGGCTGCGGCGGGAAACGCTGGCTTATCGGATTCTCAAATATTTTCGCAAGACCGAGCGGACCTATCTGCTGGCCGGATGGATTCCCTGGCCGGAAAGAAACCGGGTAATCGGTGAGATTCGGAAAGCCGCTCAAAACCGCTGCATTGTGGAGGTGGTTCCCGCGGACGGCCTGCCCGCCGTGCGCAAGGGTGAGATGGATGTTCCCGTGCGTTTGCGGAACCCCGGTTTTCTCCGTCCCTTTGAGCTGCTGACCCGGGCTTACGGGATGCCGTCCTATCGAACCATCGATCCCACGGCTTTCCTGGCGGTGAGTTTTCTCATCATGTTCGGAGTCATGTTCGGTGACGCGGGGCACGGCCTGTTTCTTCTGCTGACCGGGTTTCTGATGAGCCGGCGCGCGCGCAAGGAGACTTTCCGCCAGGCAGGTGCCCTGCTGGTGTATGCCGGAGTCTCCAGTGTTGTATTCGGTGTTCTGTTCGGGAGTTTCTTCGGCATCGAATCGCTGTTCCCGGCTCTTTGGCTGAAACCCATGGATTCGATCGGAAGGCTGTTTACCACGGCGGTCTATTTCGGGGCGGGAATGATCTTTCTGTCCATTTTTATCAATATCATCAACGGACTGAGGAATCGGGATTTCTGGGGCATGCTTTTCGACAAGGCCGGACTCCTCTCCGCGGTTCTGTACTGGACCTGTCTGGTCGTGGGCTCGCGTGTACTGACCGGCAAGACGGGAAGCGGCGGGCAGTCTCTCTGGATCACGGGGCTCATGACCGGTTCTCTGGTCCTGCTTTTTCTCAGGGAGCCTATTCTGCAGCTGATTCACGGAAAGCGAAAGCTCTTTCCCGACGGTGTGGGTACGACTCTGATGGGCGGTCTGGTTGAAACACTGGAAATACTGCTGGGTTTTCTGGCCAACACGGTTTCCTTTATCCGCGTGGCGGCTTTCGGACTGGCCCATGCCGGGCTGTTTATAGCGATTTTCGCGCTATCCGATTCCGTGTCCCGGGACGGCGGTGGCGTGGCATCGTGGGTGGTGCTTATTTTCGGCAACCTTATTATCATCGGTCTGGAAGGACTGGTGGTCAGCATACAGGCCGTGCGTCTGGAATTTTACGAATTTTTCGGACGATTTTTTCAGACCGCGGCCGGGTCGTATACTCCTCTGGAGTCGGATCTGAGATCCTGACCCGGGGCAAAAGGAGAGATCGAATGACATCGACACAAAGAGTTTTCAAACGCAGGCTGACAGGCATGAGCATGCTTCTGGCGGTCATGGTGTTTATTATGGCGGGTTTCATGACGCTGAAAGCCGTTGCCGCGCCGGCTTCCGGGTCGGTGGAAACGGAAGAAGCGGAGGCGCCGGCTCCGTATCAGGATCCCGGCGTGGTCAAATCGGCGTTTCTCGCGGCGGCCATCGCCGTGGGTGTGGGATCGATCGGTGCCGGAGCGGCCGTGGGATACGTGGGCGCGGCGGCCATGGGCGCCGTGGGAGAGAAACCCGAACTGGCCGGCCGGGCCCTGATATTCGTCGGCCTGGCCGAGGGAATCGCCATTTACGGTCTGATCATCGCCATCATGCTGCTGGGCAAGGTTTAGGACCGGCTGATGAAATTTCGGGTTATCGCAGACGCAGAAACCGTTCTGGGCTTTCGACTGGCGGGTATCGAGGGTTCGGTTGTCAACAGTTCCGAAGAGGCCCTCGATGCCTTGAAGGAGGCGCTGAACGGAAGGGAAGTGGGTATTATTCTCATCACCGAGCGCGTGGCGCAAACCATTCGTCATGAGGTGGACCGTCTGCTGTATTCAACCACTTTCCCCTTGATTCTCGAAATACCCGACAGCCGGGGGGCCCTGGAAGGCCGGGGAAACATACGGGATTGGGTCCGGTCGGCCGTGGGCATCACACTCTGAGGATAGAGGATGGACACAAACGATTCCTCCGGCGTTCTGTGCCGCGAAATTCAGGAACAGGCGGATAGAGAAGCCGAAGCCATCATTCACAAGGCCCGCGAACAGGCGGAGGCCGTTCTGGATCAGGCCCGCGCGAGGGCGGTCACTCAGGGCGATGAGATTCTGGCCCGGGCCCGGGAACAGGCGGAAGCCGTCCGCAGGCGTATACTCTCCGGTGTGCAGCTGGAAGTCCGGAAGCGGCTGCTCGAAGAGCGTGAAGCGCTGGTGCGGCGGTTCTTTGAAGAGATACGCCGGCGGTGGCGGGAATTGCGCCGTACTTCGGAGTATGACGCGGTTTTGGAAGATATGATACGGGAAGGCGTCAGGGTGCTGGACGCCGGCGAGGTGACGATTCGGGGTGGCGAGGAGGAGATCAGGCGGCTGTCCGAATCGAGGATCAGGACCTTGTCCGCGGAATTGTCCAGGATGCCAGGGGGCAGAGTGCGTTTGGTGCCGGATCCCGATCCCCTTCCCGGAGAGGGGGGTGTGGTTCTGCTCAGCGGCCGTGTGCGGGTCGACAACCGGTTTGCTTCGCGCCTGGCAAAGCATGAACCGGAACTGCGCGCCATGATCCATGAATTGTGGGAGAAGCTGCAGCAAACGGACCGGGCAAAGTCTTCATCAACAGGGAGGTCCCGTTGAAGCCCATTGGCAGGGTGAACCGGGTTTTGGGACCGGTGGTTCATGCCTCCGGTGTCACCGGAGCCCGAATGATGGAATTGGTGGAAGTCGGAGCCGATCGGCTCATCGGAGAGATCGTTCGGCTGGACGGCGACGAGATCGTCATTCAGGTTTATGAAGATACCACCGGACTGGCGCCGGGAGCACCGGTCTACGGATCCGGGCACCCTCTGTCCGTGGAACTGGGACCCGGACTCATCGGTTCGGTCTATGACGGCGTGCAGCGTCCTCTCGACAGACTCAAGGCCGGCGGATATCTTATTCGCCGGGGCGTCCGCGTGCCTTCGCTGGATCGTGAAAAAGCATGGATCTTTGAGCCGTGTGTAAAACCGGGGGATCTTCTGAGGGGCGGAGCGGTTCTGGGAACCGTTCAGGAGACGGAGCGGATTTCGCATCGTGTTCTGGTTCCCCCTTCTCTGGGGGGGGCGGTGAAACACGCGGCCGAACCCGGATTGTACCGGGTTGAAGAAACCATTGCCGTGCTGGAAACCGAATCGGGAGAGATTGCCCTCACCATGATGCAGCGATGGCCCGTTCGGCATCCCCGTCCCATCGCCGGGCGCGTCGTGGCTGACCGGCCGCTTCTTACGGGGCAGCGGGTCATCGACACGCTTTTCCCCGTGGCTAAAGGAGGCACCGTGGTCGTGCCCGGCGGATTCGGAACAGGCAAGACATCCGTGGAACATCAGCTGGCCAAATGGTCGGATGCGGATATCGTGGTCTATATCGGATGCGGCGAGCGGGGCAATGAGATGACGCATGTGCTGCGTGAATTCCCCCGGCTTTCGGATCCCTGGACGGGCCGGCCGCTCATGGAGCGGACCGTTCTGATCGCCAACACCTCCAACATGCCCGTGGCGGCCCGGGAAGCCTCCATCTACACGGGTATCACGCTGGCCGAGTATTATCGGGATCAGGGGTATCACGTGGCCGTGATGGCTGATTCCACATCGCGCTGGGCGGAGGCCCTTCGTGAACTGTCCGGACGGATGGAAGAGATGCCGGCTGAAGAAGGGTTCCCCGCCTATCTGCCCACGCGGCTGGCCGAGTTTTACGAGCGGGGCGGTCAGGTGAAAACCCTGTCCGGCAAAGAGGGATCGATCACCATCGTGGGGGCCGTGTCTCCGCCGGGCGGAGACTTTTCGGAACCGGTTACCCAGCATACCAAACGATTTGTCCGCTGTTTCTGGGCGCTGGACCGGGACCTGGCCAACGCCCGGCACTACCCGGCCATCTCCTGGATGGATTCCTATTCCGAATACGTGCCGGATGTGACGCCCTGGTGGACGGAGAAGGGGGACGCGGAATGGGCCGGCCTGCGGCGTGAAATCATGGAACTGCTTCAAAAAGAGGCGCGCCTGCAGCAGGTGGTCAAGCTGGTGGGCGCGGACGTGCTGCCCGACAGCCAGCGGCTTATCCTGGAAGTCTGCGATCTGTTTAAAAACACCTTTTTGCAGCAATCGGCTTTTGACGCGGTGGACGCGTATTCTACGGTGGAAAAACAGGTGAAGATGTTGAAGCTGATCGTCACCTTCTACCGTCTGGGCCGAAACGCGCTGGACCAGGGGGCCACTCTGATCAAGATCAAGCGTATGCGGATTCTCAAAGAGATCAGGCGAATGAAGTTCAATGTAAGCAATGAGGAAGTCTTCAAACTCGACGATCTCCAGTCACGGCTGGAACGCGAGATGGGGCGGCTCGGAGAGATTTATGGCGGATTCCAATCATCCTGATTTAAGCCGACGCGAGTATGTCGGGATCGACCGGCTCGAAGGGCCTCTGCTTTTTATCTCAGGCATTCATGATGTAGGATATCATGAACTGGTGGAGATTCATACCCCTGAAGGCCCGGAGCGGCTGGGGCTGGTTCTGGAGACATCGAAGGGCGCGGCCGTGGTTCAGGTGTATGAGGGGACCACGAATCTTTCCCTGAAGGACACCTCGGTCCGTTTTCAGGGAGAACCCCTTCGGCTTCCCGTGGCGCGTGAAATGCTGGGAAGGATTTTCGACGGATTGGGCCGGCCCATGGACGGCGCTCCGGCGCCCGTGGCCCGGGAGATTCTGGATGTCAACGGCCTGCCCGTCAATCCCGCGGCCAGAACCTATCCCACGCGGTTCATTCAAACGGGCATTTCGGCAATCGACGGCATGAACACACTGGTGCGCGGTCAGAAACTGCCGGTCTTTTCCGGATCGGGCCTGCCCCACAATCAGGTGGCCGCGCAGATCGTGCGTCAGGCGCGGCTGAAGGACGAGAACGAATCGTTTTCGATTGTGTTTTGCGCCATGGGCGTTAAACATGACGTGGCCCGTTCTTTTATGACCCATTTTCAGGAAACGGGTGTCCTGGAAAACGTGGTCATGTTCTTCTCTCTCGCGGACGCGCCGTCCGTGGAACGCCTGGTCACGCCGCGCACGGCTCTGACCATGGCCGAATATCTGGCTTTTCATGAAAACAGGCATGTGCTGGTGGTCCTGACCGACATGACCAATTATTGCGAGGCGCTGAGGGAAGTCTCCACCCTGCGTGGCGAGATCCCCTCACGCAAGAGCTACCCCGGATACCTCTATTCCGATCTGGCGTCCATATATGAGAGGGCCGGCATGGTGGAGCACGCCTCGGGGTCCATCACCCAGATGCCCATTCTCACCATGCCCAACGATGATATTTCTCATCCGGTACCGGATCTCACGGGATATATCACGGAGGGGCAGATCGTTCTGGAGCGGGAGATGCATCAGCGGGGAATCTATCCGCCCATCGCGGGCCTGCCCTCTCTGTCGAGACTCATGAAGGACGGGATCGGTCCGGGCATGACCCGTGAAGACCATCCCAGAATTGCCAGCCAGCTCTTTGCCGCGTATGCCCGTGTGAAAGATGTGCGCGCCCTGGCCTCGGTGATCGGTGAAGAAGAGCTGACACCCCTGGATCTGACGTATCTGAAATTCGGGGATGCCTTTGAACAGCAGTTCCTGTCTCAGGCCGAAGATGAGAACCGTTCCATAGAGCAGACTCTGGACCTGGGATGGAAGGTGATCTCCATTCTGCCCCGCGAGGAGCTTCAGCGTGTCAGCGATGAAGATTTGATGCAATATTACGGAAAATAGGCTTGCGGCTCCATTCAGGAGGGTGTTTTGATCAGCGATATTGTCATCGCCAATGTTCTGGCCAGCGCGTGTCTGATTTTGATCATCTATCTGCTGGATGTCAATGAGAAGGAACCGCCCTGGATTCTGGTCCGGGTCTATCTTCTCTCCATCCTGGCGACTTTTTTATTCGGCAAGCTCAAGGGCTTCCTGTTCGGCCATTTCGAATGGGAGTTTCCCGTCTGGTTCCATCATTACGTGGTGGCAGGCGGTTTCGAGGAGCTGCTTAAATTTCTGGTTGTCATGATTTTCGTGTGGCCCCTGAAGTCCTTTGATGACGAGACGGACGGCATCATCTACTACCTTCTGGCGGCCGCCGGATTCGCGGTCATGGAAAACGTGGGCTATTCATTTCACTTTGTCATCAACCCGTACCGTTTCGGCCTGGCCACCGGGGAATTGCGGCCCTATCACGCGGCATTGAGAGATATTGTCCTGCTCAGGGCCGTGTCGGGCCATATTTTTATCAATGTGGTTTCCGGTTTTCTCCTGGGTCTGGCCAGGACCCGGCGCAGACTCTGGCTGCTTCCGGTACTGCTGATCGTGTCCGCGGTTCTTCACGGTCTCTGGAATCAGGCGGCCTCGACGGGCTGGCTGCACTGGTTCGCCCTGGGGCTGCTGCTTTTGGATGTATTTCTCTTTATGCTGAGTCTGCGAATGTCTTTTTATTTCAAATTCATGAAACGCCTGCGGTTCCGTATCGGTGAGCTGATCATTGCGGCACGTGCCGCGAAAATAGACCCGGACACGGTCATGCTGCTTCGAGGCATTCACCGGAATGTCCGTGTACTGCGAAGGATGCAGGCGCCGGCCCTGAAAACAGCGGCCATGCGAATCACGCGGCTTTTGCCAGCGCGTGTGGACGCGGTTCCTCTGAACGGCGAAGACGGGCTGTTGTCCGTTCTGGTCAAGGTCAACGGAATACTGGGACGGGAACTGGAAAGGACCGGCTGGCGTTTTTGGGTCGGGTTTTTCCTGACTTTTTCCGTGTCGGGATTCTTTCTGTTGATGATATTGATGAATTTTGTATAATATGAAAGAGACTCCTTCCATATTGGTAACCGGCGCCACCGGGCTGGTGGGCAGCCATCTCGTGGACCGGCTGGTCCGTGAGGGACGGTTCGTACGGGCTCTGGTGCGGCCTTCCAGCCGCCTGACCTGGCTCACGCCGCATGTTCAAAGGGGCCGTGCAGAGATCGTCACGGGTGATCTGAGCGATGCCGGCCTGATCGACCGGATCTGCCGCAATGTGGATACCGTGTACCACACCGCGGCGGCCGTGGATTTCAGCCTCGGCGAAGCGGTCGTTCGTTCGGTCAACATCGATGCCGTCCGGATTCTTGCCGCGTCGGTGCTGAAGAACCGTGTGCGGCGCATGATTCACCTCAGCAGCATCGGAGCCTGCCGCTGGGGCAGTGAACCTATCGACGAGTCGACGCCCCTTGAAGCCGTCAATGTGTATGAGGCCACGAAGATGGAGGGAGACCGGTTCCTTCTGGCGGCCCATGAGCGGCAGGGTCTGCCTGTGGTTGTTCTGGCTCCTTCGGCCATATACGGGCCGCGGGCCAGAATCGTGATTCCGGAAATGCTCTGGTATTTGAGGAAGGGATGGATGCCCCTGGTGGACGGCGGACGCCGCCGGCTGAATATGGTGCATGTATCCGATGTGGTGGAAGCCATGATTCTGGCGGCCCGGGTCCCGAAAGCGGTGGGCAGGCGATTTCTGATCGGGCACACGGAATCTCCCACATTTCGGCGTATATTTGAGGTGATGGCCGGGTGTCTGGGAATTTCCCCTCCGTTCTGGTCGGTTCCCGGATGGGCGGCCCTGCCGGCGGCGCGGCTTTTAACCCGGCTTGAATGGCTGCGGGCTCCCTTTCCCCTGGACGAATATATGGAGTACGCGACCCGGGACGCCGTCCTGGATATTTCGCGAGCCCGGAAAGTGCTGGGGTACGAACCCCGCGTAAATCTGGCGGAGGGGATGGCGTCCACCATCGAGTGGTTCGTCCGGCAAAGCCCCGAATGGACAGGATTCGAAGTTTTGGAAACCGTATAGGATAAATGATTCATGGCGGTCAAAACCACGCCCACCAAAACCAATTTGCTGAAACTGCGGCGCGATCTGGGTTTCGCCAGGGAGGGCTACGAGCTTCTGGAACAGAAACGGCAGATATTGGTGGTGGAACTCATGGGAATCATGGACAAGACCGCCGAGGCGCAGAAAAAGACCGAATCCGCTCTGGCCGAGGCTTATGAAGCGTTGCGGGAATGCCTGCTGGTTATGGGGCATACGGCTGTGAGCCGAACGGCCGATGCGGTCCGGCTGGATACCGATATTCAGATTCATATGCGGCGTGTCATGGGGGTAAACCTGCCCCAGGTTCAGTTGACCGTTCATGACCGTTCGCCGTATTACAGCATTATCGACACGTCTTTCTGGGTGGATGAATCGATTCGAAGGTTCAAGAACCTGCTGGAGGATCTGGCCTCCTGGGCGGAGTACAAGGTTTCTCTGATGCGGCTGGCGGAGGAGGTTCGGAAAACCATGCGCCGTGTCAACGCGCTGGAAAAGATCGCCATGCCCGACTATCGAACGGCCATTCGATCCATCGAGGCGAGTCTGGAGGAAAATGAGCGGGAGATGTTTGCCACTCTGAAGCTGATCAAAGAACGATTGCAGAAAAAAAAGGGGTGATGCCTATGAGTCAAGGACCCGTGCGCAAAATTCTGCTGTTCGTTGATGGTTCCGAGGAGTGTATCACCGCGGCCCAGTACGCGGTTGTCCTGGCACGAACGCTGGGTGCGGAGCTGGCCGCCCTTTACGTCGTGAATGTCAGCGTTTTGAATGAACTGTTTAAGGCCCGTATCTTCATCAAGATGGAGCAGATGGATTATGAACACGACCTGGAACAGGACGGGCGCCGGTATCTCAATTATATCTCGGAACTGGGCCGGGCCAAAGGGGTTTCCATCGAAACCCATATAGAAAAAGGCGTGGTCAACGAGGTGGTAGTCGAAAAGGCCCGTATACTCGGGGCCGATCTGCTTGCGATGGGCGAGCTGGAACCCATCAAATCACGGTCGGACGCATTTCACGACGAATCTGAATTGATATTGCGAAAAGCGCACTGCTCGGTGCTGGTCGTGAAAGACGCCGATTATATCGAACGCTTGTATCAGGCCATGGAATAAGCGAGACGATTATTCAGGAGGAATATTTATGCGAATATCGGGGCTGCTCTCCGAGAAGACCATCTCCCGTTTGACCCGAACGGATAAACAGGGAGTGATCGAGGAGCTTTTAGATCTGGCCATGAACTCGGGACAGGTTCATGATCGTGAAGAAGCCTTGCGGGCCATACTGGCACGTGAAGCGCTCATGAGCACCGGTTTGGAGAAGGGCATTGCCGTGCCTCACGCGAAGACCCGTGCCGTTTCGGAAATCACCATGGCACTGGGTGTTTCCGAAGGCGGTGTGGATTTCCATTCGGCCGACGGCAAACCTTCATATATTTTCTTTTTTCTTCTGGCTCCGGAGAATGCCGCCGGACCCAATGTTCAGGTTTTGGCGCAGATCGCGCGGCTCACTCACGACCGGTCTTTTTGCGAAGATCTGCGGAAAGCCGAGAGTCCGGCCGGGATGCTGGCCGTGATCAATGACGCGGAGTAAACCTGCCCAGGACCGGAGGCTCCCGGAAATCTTCGGCAATCCGGTCCGGTTTTTTCCCTTCCTGCAAAAAAGGAGCGCGGCGGCGCATCAGCCGGGATGTTCCCGGTTTTCATAATGCGGATCAAGCGGAAACCGTATGCAGAATGCGGCGCCTCTCCTGCCGTTGATTTTCATGCTGCCGTTGAGCTGTTTCTCCGAGAGCATGCGGACCAGTGACAGGCCCAGGGTGCCGGTTTTTTGGATATCGAAGTTTTCAGGCAGTCCTGTCCCGTTGTCCTTGACCGTCAGCTCGATATATTCTCCGGCCTGTTTTTTAAGCGTGACGGCCAGCTTCTTTGGCTTGCCCGGGTCCTGAAAGGCGTGTTTCAGCGCGTTGGAAACCAGCTCGTTGAGGATGAGTCCGCAGGGCACGGCCAAATCCAGTGTCAGCGGAACAGGATCGGTTTCAATGGTCACTTGAAGGTCGCTTTGAGAGGCGTGAAACACCCGTATCAGCCCGTTCACCAAAGACCGGATATAGGTCTCTACGTCGATGTTGGCCAGATCCGCCGACTGATAGAGGTTCTCATGCAGAAGGGCCATGGCCCGGACGCGGATCTGGCTTTCCGTGAACAGGCTGCTGATCTTTTTATCCTTCACGGTTTTGGCCTGAAGAGCCAGCAGGCTTGTGATAACCTGAAGGTTGTTTTTAACCCGGTGATGTATTTCTTTTAAAAGCACGTTCTTTTCTTCAATCGTGCGGCGGAGCCGTTCCTCGTTTTCGACCTGTCCCGAGATATCCATGATGATGCCGTCAAAGACTCGGCCTTCTTCCGTGTCGCGCGGCATGCCGTGATCCAGAGCATGCCGGATGGTTCCGGTATCCCTGTGAACAACGCGATAGTGGAGATGATAATCGGTCTTTTTGCGGCAGGCCTGCAAAAACCCGTCGGAAGCCTGCTGACGGTCTTCGGGGTGTATGCTCTTGAGCCATGTTTCCGGATCGCTTCTGAAATCATCCATCGAGTAACCGGTCCACTCCGTCCAGCGCGGTGTGATGAAAGTGGTGGTGCCCGGCCGGTTATGACATTGATAGATGACTTCCGGCACGTTGTCCAGCAGGGCCTCGAGCTGAATGTTGATCTTCTGAATCTCCTCTTCGGCCCGTTTTTGTTCCGTCATGTCCCGGATCAGGGTGATGATTCTGACCACTCTGTTTTTCTCCTTGACCGGGGTTTTACGGGTTTCCGTGTACAGAGTCCGGTCACCGATGATGATTTTTTCAAGGGTGGTCAGGGGACAGCCGGTTCGAAAAACGGTTTCATATTCATCCCGTACCTTTGAAGGCAGGAACGGCTGGGCCTGAAACAGATCCATGCCGGGTTCAACGGCCGGCTGGCTGCATTCTTCGAGCCACGCGTTCAGTCTTCGGTTCACGAGTATTACCCGGTAATCGCGGTCGATGACGTGAAGTCCGTCGGCCATCATGTCGATGGTATTGGCGATCAGATTTTTGGATTCGAGCAGGGCGGTTTCCGTCCGGCGCCGGACCCGGTTCTCTTCCTCCAGTTCCCGGTTGATGCGCCGCAGATCCGCGGTGCGTTCGCGAACGCGGGTTTCCAGTTCATCCCGGGCTTTGCGCAGGGCGATCTCGGAATTTTTAATCTGGCTGATATCCCGGTTGATGCCGATGATGTATTCCACCCGGCCTTGAGTATCCTGAACGGGTATCTTGGTAACCAGAGACCAGCGGGTTTTGTCCTGACTGGAAATAACCCGGCTCATCACCGGTCCACCCTTTTGAATCAGGCGCTGCTCCTCCCGGTACAGCGGTCGGGCCTGTCGAGGCGGGAGCAGTTCCAGATCGCTTTTTCCGATGATTTCGTCGGCCGAAGTCTTTCCGAACGAACGAATCGAGGCCTTGTTGCAGGCCACGAACCGGCTTTGGCTGTCTTTGATATAGATATGGTCGGGCAGCGAATCGATGAGAGCGGTGAGCAGCAGGCGTCCGCGTTCCAGGGTGTTTTCCGCCTGATAATAGTCGGTTTTTTCCAGCAGCTGGATATAATAACCTCCGCTGTAATGGGTCACCATCAATTCGATGATTTTCGTTCGGCCGTCCGCCGCAAGTATGGAAAACTCCCTGTTGGTCTCTTTGCCCGCAAGAAGGTCGTTGAGTTGTTTTCGCGCTTTTTTTCGCGCAGCCGGTTCCGTGATCAGCAGGTCCATGTATTCATCGAGCGTGAGCGCCGCGCCTTGCGGATATCCGGTCAGTTCAGCGGCGGCCCGATTGAGCCGGCTGATCACGCCGCGCTTCGTAATTACGAATGTGGGAAGCGGATTGTGAATCATCGCCTCCGGCAGGTCCGGAAGGGGGTGCCGGTCCGCTGATTCCAGATGGTCGATCAGCGTTTCCGGCAGGCTCATCAGCCAGCTGCCGGATTTGATGACGCAGCCGAAAGGGGATTTATCCGTGTGGTCCGGATCGATCAGAAAAAGAATCCGAATGTTCCGCGTGCCGATTCGAATCAGGTCCGTCACCTCCCGGTCGGGCAGATTCAGATCGGCCAGGACGAGATCCGGCGGCTTTTTCCGGATCAGTGTTTTCACGCTTTTTCCGGAGGGTGCGGCTGTTACCTGGAACCGGGTGTCTGATTTCAGGGCGGTCAGGACCGAATCGCGGTCTTCGTCACGAACCGCCACAAGTATGGAATAGGTTGGTTTGGCCATGGATATTCGATTCCTGTCGGTTTGCTGACAAAATGTTCCTTACTCTCCTGAGAGGAAGGCGAAGGGTCCCACGGTGGAGCCGGACGGGACGCGCCGGTCTTCGATCACCGCGTGCTCGATCCGACATCCGTCTCCGATTCGCGCCGAGCGGCAGGTCGTATGCGGGCCGATGACGCAGTTTCGCCCGATCACGGTCGATCCGGAAAGCAGAGTGCCGGGAAGAATCACGGTGTCCGGGCCGATGCGCACCTCGGGTTCGATGAGCACGCCTTCGGGATTCGGAAACGAGACTCCGGAATGCATGTGTTTTTTCACGATATGCCGGGTTATCAGAACATGGGCCTCGGCCAGGTCGGAACGGCTGTTGATGCCCATGAGGGTCACGGGATCCGCGACGGACAGGGTTTCCAGGCGTTTTCCGTTTCGGCTGAGCAGTCCGATGACATCCGTCAGATAGTATTCGCCCTGATCGTTGTCTGTTGACAGAGAAGCGAGCAGGGGCAGCACTGTTTGTGCGTCGAAACAGTAATGGGAAGTGTTGACTTCGGTGATTCGTTTTTCCGCGGAAGTGGCGTCGCGCTCTTCCACGATACGGAGCACGCGCCTTTGTTCGTCCCGCACGATTCTTCCATAGGCCGGCGGGGGGTCCAGAATCACGGTCATCAGCGTGGCCGCGGCCGACACGGTCTGATGTTTCCTGATCAGCTTTTTGAGAACCGCGGCCGAGAGAAAAGGGGCGTCGCCCACCAGAACCAGCAGGTCGCCGGTGAAGTCTTTGAGTTGGCGCGCGGCGGTCATGAGGGCGTGGCCGGTTCCCAGCTGGGGTTTCTGCTCCGCGTATTCAAAATCCGGTCCCAGGGTTTCACGTACCTGGTCGGCCTGATGGCCGATGACGAGGACAACCCGTTCCACGCCGGCTTTTCGGCAGGCGCGGGCCACCCAGGTCACCAGGGGTTTTCCCATGAGCGGGTGAAGCACTTTGGGCAGGTCCGATTTCATGCGCACGCCTTTTCCGGCGGCCAGAATCACGGCGGCGCAGGGGCGTTTGAAGGACATGAAGGAGTCTCCTTTTTTATCATTCCCGTCCCGCATCAAATGTGTGAATAAACTCCGGCGGGAATGTTATAAATTAATAAATTGTTGATTCTGTAAAGTTCCTTCGTTTGTCATTCCCGCGAAAGCGGGAATCCAGTTAAGCAATCGAATCGGTTAAATCATTCCATTCCGGATTCATTTTTTCAATCAATTCCAACTTCCATTTTCTGTTCCATTTCTTCAACTGTTTTTCACGTTGAATCGCACTTTCAATATCACCGGTTGTTTCATAATAGACAAGGTGATGTACTTTATATTTATCGGTGAATCCCTTAATGATGTTATTCTTATGTTGATAGACTCTTTTAATTAAATCGTTTGTAACACCAATATAGAGCGTCCCGTTTCTTTGACTTGCCAGTATATAGACAAAGTATTGTTTCATGTTAAATTATCAAAAGACTGGATCCCCGCTTTCGCGGGGATGACAGCCTGAGAATTTCTGGATTCAAGACTGAATGATATTTCTCTACGGCCGCTCCACCAGGGCCTGAATGGCTTTCCGCGTACGATCCATCAGCTCCTGCACGGACAGGGAACGAACGGTGTCCAGTGAAATAATGTTCCCGAACTTGACTTTAAGACGCGTGGGTCGAATCATCCACGATCCCTTGGGTTTCAAGGAATACAGACCGGACAGGCCGATGGGCGCGATGGCCACGTCGGCCTGTTTGGCCAGGTGAAAAGGCAGTTTCTTGAAAGGCCGCAGTTTGCCGTCCAGCGTGCGGTGTCCTTCCGGCATGATGATGATGGAACGGCCCTTTTGAAGCAGCTTTTCGACCTTGCGAAGGCTGCGTATGCTGGAATGAATATTCTTTCGGTCGATGGGAATATTGCCGAGGCGCCGTATGGTCCATCCATAGATGGGCCAGCTGAACTGCTCTTTGGCTTCGACACCCTGAACCACCTGCGGAATGGTGGCCCCAAGAAGGGGCACATCGAAAAGGCTGACATGGTTGGCCATGAACAGATGCGTGGTGCGGGTGTCGATCTTTTCCGCTCCTTCCACGTCCACGCGGGAAAAGAGAAGCCGGAACAGGAAACGAAGCCATCGTTTGAGCCAGGGATCCAGTTTCTCCCTGGGGATAATATAGGTCAGCAGAGAACCGACCACAGCGACCGTTCCGAAATACAGCCCGCCGATCAGCCAGAGATAGATGGAAAGCAGGGCCCTCATTGCCAGAACACCTCGATGTCTTTTTCCAGACAGTCGACTTCGATGGGTGTGATGCCCAGAAGCTCACCGTCCGGTGTGAGCACCTTGGGGATATCAGTCTTGACTTTGATGGACCGGGCCTGAAACTGCTCGATCTCTTCCGCGTGGATGTGTTCTCCGGTGAAGATTTTCGGAAAGGTCTTCAGCAGTTTCCGCCGGGTTATTTGATTGCAGAGAGTGACGTCCAGATATCCGTCGTCGATTTTCGCATTGGGGGCCATGAGAAAGTCCGCGGTATACCGGCTGTTGGAGATCTCGACGAACAGGTTGTCCCGTTCCATGGTTTTGCCGTCGATCTCGATGGTCAGGTGATGGGTTTTGAGAAACACGGTTCGGTACAGCACGCCCAGCGTGTAGGCGATATTGCCGAGCACTTTCAGCTTCATGGCGGTCTGCGTGACATCCGCCACAAAACCCAGGCCCAGGATGTTCAGATAGTGATATTCCTGACCGTGCGTGGTAAACCGTCCCACATCCACGCGCCGGGTTTTGCCGCCGGCCAGAATGTCGACGGCGGCCTCCAGTCTGGTATTGTCGAGGTCCAGGTCGCGGGCAAACGCGTTGCCCGTGCCCACGGGCAGAATGCCGAGGGGAATTCTCTTTTTGGACGGATTCTGATAATACCCGTTGATCACCTCGAACAGGATGCCGTCGCCGCCCGCGGCCGCCAGGCCGTCGAGTGATTTGAAGTCCAGATTCTTTACGATTTCCACGGCGTGTTCGGGATAGTCGGTGAGGTGCAGATCGAAGTTTATAGATCGGGACGTGAGCAGGGCCTCGACCCTGGGTAGAATTTTCAGCGCGCGTTTGTGGCCGGCGTGCGGGTTGTACACGAGTGCGATTTTCATGGGATTCCCGCTGTTGGAAATGGGTTCACGATAAATGTTTCAATGTACGATATTTTCGTCTTTCAGTCAAGCTTTTATAAGCGGCCCTGCGGGCCGCGACCACGGACCACAGACCGCGGACCGCAGTCGGCCTTCGGCCGCGACAATAGACCGCAGACCACCGACCATGGTCGACTATCGTCTGTCGTCTATGGTCTATGGTCAGAACATCGTCCGCCGTCCATCGTCTATCGTCCATAAAAGAATAATGCCCTCCCCCCATACCATGAATGAATCATCAGGCCGGCCTATCGCAGGAAAAAGGGAAAAAACAAACCCATTCTTTTCCGCCCTGCGCTCCGCGCTTAGCGTCTTTTCCCATGCCTTTTCTAAATCCCGTCCAGCGGATGGGGAAACAGCAGATCGTGGGCCGATTCCAGCGCGAACGAATCGGTCATGCCGGCCACGAAATCGATGACGCATCGCTGTGAATCGGGCTCGCTTTCGAGCAGCCGGCGTCTGGGCTTCAGATACTGGCTGAAATAATGATCCACTTTGAAAGGTGATTGCCGGCAGGCATGGAAATCCAGACCCCATTTTTGATAACTTTCGATGAGATGACTGAACAGATTCCGCAGCAGGCGGGAGATGGTGTGATCGCTGACGAGAATGCGGGGATGGTTGTATATATTCTGATAGTTGAACTCCTTGAGCCGGCACATCAGATCGTAGCGGGCGTCAGAAAGCTGAATGGCGTCGCTTTTCCGGGAGGCCCGGACAACATCCATGACCAGGGTGTCGATGATTTCACCGTTGGTGGATCCGAGATTCCGTTTGATCTCACGGGGTACGTCTCTGCCCGTGATGAGTCCGGCCGTGATGGCGTCTTCGATGTCCCGGCCGAGATAGGCGATTCGGTCGGCCATGCGCACCACGCACCCCTCGTAGGTGAGCGGGGCGGACTGCCGGGTGGACACGGCTTCCAGATCTTTTTCTTTCGCCGAGGGAGAGATGGACTGCTGAAAGGACTCGCCGCAATGGGACACGATGCCGTCCCGCACGGCATAGGTGAGATTCAGCCCCCGGCCGTCGCGAGCGATCTTGTCCACCACCCGCAGGCTGTGCACTTCGTGGATGAATCCTCCCGAATCGGCGGCCAGTTCGTTCAGAATCTTCTCTCCGATGTGACCGAACGGCGCGTGGCCCAGATCGTGGCCGAGCGCGATGGCCTGGGCGAGCTCCACATCCAGTTCCAGACCCTTGCAGAGTGTAGTGGCGATGGTGGAAACATGGAGAACATGTTCGATACGCGTGCAGATATGGTCATTCTGGGGCGAAAAGAAGACCTGGGTCTTGTGTTTCAGCCGGCGGAAGGGCGTGGCGTGGATGATGGCCGTCTGGTCGCGGAAATAATCACCCCTCAGATCGGGTTTGCGCGGTTTCAGGCGGGAGTGGTACACGGAGTCGGGAAGCGGATTTTTCATGGAGGAATCCTTTCAGGGCCTATCGTCCGTTTCATGCCAATGACGCACACAGGCCCGGGCCAGGGCGTCCATGGGGTCGAGAACGGGAACGGATGTGTCCCGGGAGCGCAGCATGAGCGGCACTTCCGTGCACCCGGCGATGATGAGATCCGCTCCTTTTTCCGTCAGGGTCTGCGCCGCCCTGAGAATGAGCGGCCGGGCCGATTCGATGTCTCCGCCCTTGACGCATGCGATGGCCAGATTGATCAGCTCTTTCTGGGTTTGAGTATCGGGAAGAATGATCTCTGCGGGTTTGAACAGATTGTCAAAGAGGCCGGTTTTCAGTGTGCCTTCCGTGCCGAGAAGTCCGGGTCTGGCGCCGGGCCACAGGCGTTCGGCCAGGGCTCTGGTCTCCCTGAGCATGTGGATAACCGGTTTCCCGAGGCCGGACTGGATTTTGTCGAAAAAGGCGTGGGCGGTCACGCAGGGCATGGCCAGGAAGTCGGCTCCCGCGGCGATGAGGATGCGGCCTGTCTGGATAATGCCGGGAGCCGGAGAGGGGCCTTCGCCCAGAACCGCGGCTGTGCGGTCGGGAATGATTGCCGGGTTGGAGTCCATCACAATACGGGGGTGGTCCTGGTCTTTTCCGGCTGTGACGGATTCCACGACTTTTCGCAGGAACAGGGCCGAGGCCAGGGGCCCCATGCCGCCGATAATGCCGAGAGTTTTGGTCATGGGAGAATGCTCCATAGAGATTCCTGGAAATGCTTTGAAAAAAGACGATAGACGATAGACGATTGACGATGGTGCAGCGCTTCGCGCTGCGACGATAGACCATAGACGATTGACCATGGACTGAAATGTTGGGTTTTTATCTTTTATCTATGGTCCATGGTCTGCGGTCAGTCGTCGCGGCCGAAGGCCGCCCATGGTCCATCGTTTATCATTTAGCTTCAAGGTACTTTTTTAGAGCCTGAAGTTTCCTAAATAGATCAACACTCTGTTCAGAAGCTTGCATCATCAACGACCTTCTTGATGCAAGATACTTTCTGCGTATAATGAGGTGCTGACAGGCGACAGTCTCCATAAGGGAGCCAATAGCGATCCGAATAAATCGGATCTGCTCAGCGTCTGTGTGGGACATAGATCCCTCAGCGATATTCAGCACAATCGATGTGCCCGCTCTTATTAGTTGATTTTGAAGATTGTAACGCTCCTGTTTAGGAAGACTGTCAGATATTTCATATAATTGATCAACATACTCAAGTGCAAGCTGATATACAACGAGTTTTTCGAATTTAAAACCCATCCCAACCTCCTCCCAATAGAGACGATAGACCATAGACGATTGACGATGGTGCAGCGCTTCGCGCTGCGACGATAGACCACGGACGATGGACAATGGACAGGGTTGTTTTTATATTTTATCTATGGTCTGTGGTCCATGGTCTATGGTCGCGGCCGAAGGCCGCCCATGGTCCATAGTCCATCGTCTATCGTCTATCTAGAATGTACAACCCAAAATCTGTTCAGTCAAGAACAAATCTGATTATGCAACGGCCGATTCACCCTGTCAGCCTATTTTCTTCTTGACTCATGTGGTCAAATTGTGTATATTTTAGCTCTTAAAAGGTCGGCGCTTTAGCTCAGTCGGTAGAGCAACGGACTGAAAATCCGTGTGTCCCCAGTTCGATTCTGGGAGGCGCCACGCATAAAAAATCCCGCTGTAGGCGGGATTTTTTATGGGTATCGGTCGACAGGGCCGATGGATTCCTGCGATGAGCCGAAGGCTCGGAGCAGTGCGCCTCAGGCGCATGGGAGGCGCAAATGGCAGACCTTCGGTCTGCGACCACGGACCGCTGACCGCGGACCGCGGCGGCCTTCGGCCGCGACGATGGACCATAGACCATCGACTATAGTCTATCGTCTATCGTCAGAACATCGTCCACCGTCCATT